>Ga0209902_100246_pt1 | contig 82427 bp, 59 predicted proteins | sample FECB27metaG_FD_188304 | JGI IMG/M metagenome (GOLD analysis project Ga0209902, IMG submission 188304) | Cyanobacterial communities from the Joint Genome Institute, California, USA - FECB-27 (SPAdes) (version 2) | ecosystem: Environmental > Aquatic > Thermal springs > Hot (42-90C) > Microbial mats... | reverse complement strand
CGCTGTTGCGGCCCACATCCCCAGGCTTGCCTTTTAGCAATGGCTCGATACGGACCCAGTCCGCGTCATTTATTTCGTAACGTTTTGCCATCCTGCAAAAATAAGTTTAATTGTCAACACGCTCTAGGTAATCTTTCACTCAAACAGCTACAAATGGAGAAAGCCATTCAACTGGCCGGCTTGATTGGACCTATTTTGATTGTCCTTTCGGTTTCAGAAGCGCTCAACCTCCGTATCTGGAAGGAGGTGTCACCAACTATCGTGTATTTAAATGGGCTGCTCTTATTTGTCGGGGGCCTGGCCATCGTTCGCGCCTACCATCACTGGGTATTCGACTGGACTGCGATGATTCCCCTCATCGGTTGGTCCGCTATGCTCACCGGACTTTACCGCGTGTTTTTTCCAGCTTCTCCGCAGCTTGACGTAAGGCCCAGTACGTATGCAATGCTCCTGTTATTACTGGCAATGGGCCTTATCTTGAGTTACAAAGGTTATTTTGAATAAAGGGAACCGCGGCCCCTGAAAAGAGATGATGGCAATCACCTCCTCCGTGTAGATACGCGGGAACGATACATGGACGATCAGCATTCACTCACGGGATTTTTCAAATGAAAACGACGCGCATCCGTCTCCACCTAGTAAATGTATTCAACTGTATGCTGGCCATCTTCTTTCTTTCCAGCATCGTGAGGGCGCAAACACTGGCCGAAATGGCCGGCACTTATGCGTTGAGCATTGAATCGAACGGGAAGGAAATTACTTTCTCCAGAGAGAACGACTCTGTATCCTGGAATTACTGGGCAAAGTATGACAAAAAATATTCTCCTTCCGAGCCGACACTCCGCTCGTTTTATTCAGAAATTGACAGCTTACGTAAAAAGCATCGTCTCATTATCTATCCGGATTCTACTTATCAGTATTGGCAGACGGATCAACCACTGGTAAAAGAACGGTGTGGGTCAGTAAAGGTATTGGATAATTTCATTTTTTTATTTTCTGATAAACTCATTGATCCTGTTACGGGCTACAGTTTCAAACCTATGATTATCTACGAATTCAAAGTGATCAACCAGCAAGCCCAGCTAAAGTCCGTAGAAACCGATTATACAATTTATATCAAAGACGAATAGCTCCCGACATCCTCTGCGGTACATGCTGCGCGCATTTTTGTATCTTGTTCGAGTATTCATTCTCAACTCTCTCAGCCATGCGTATTTCCATTGCAAAACCGCTGCCTCCTGCCAACGAATTAGCGGAAATCCTGCGGCAGGAATTTTCGGATCATTACTCCTACCAGTTGTTTGGCTTAGGTACCGCCAAAACCATTATCGTGGGTAAGTCCACCTGGATTGGGGCGCAGATCTCCGTACGGGAGAATGAAATCAGCATTCAGGGCACGCCTCCGTCGGTACTGGCCGGGTTGCTGTCTTTCCTGGGTTTGACCGAACTGGGCGCTGGCCTGGTTTTTTTTATGGGCAAGTTCTGGAACATTCCTACCCAGTGGCGGCTCCTTGAAAAGGAAATCGGCCTGTTTTTAAAGCGCAAATACAGTTAAGGGTTCCTCAGGTAAAAAACGCTGACCTCACTTTTCAGGAATCCATTCACTAACATCGCTTGTACTTCACGTCAGGCCCGGTATCTCACTTTAAAAAGTACTTGAAAAAATTGATTGACTCAATTTTTTATGAGATTATCAGGGTGCATCCCTATGCGTAAAAAGACGCTCATTGTCGGTCGAAATACACGGCGGGGCTGCCCAACCAAAGGCTTCAATTGAAAAGTCAAAACCGATTTCTAAGTAAAGAAACCCATGGAAGGAATACATTATTACATTTTTGTGGCTAACCAGACGTCAATTGGCTTGCGAAAGTTATTGCCCAAACTCGGATTAGAAGGATACGAACCCTTTGGAGTAGTCGATTTGCGACTTACCGTCAATCCGCAGACGCTTTACGTAGGAGAATACAACCACTGTCTTATTATTGCGCATCCTACGTTGCCATTCCAGTTTTTTGGCCCCGGTCTCACTGAAATCGAACAAGAGTTTATGGCTCAGTATCCGGACAAAGAGATAGCGGTTATTCTTATTGAAAACGTAATGATGGGTTTTTACAAAAAATTCGGGTTTAGTATTATTCAGAACGGACGGAAAACCAGGATGAAAATCGGAGAAGACAATGATTACTTTCATGACCAGGGCAACCCCATTCCGGAAGAAAAAGACAGTAGAAAAAAAGTAATTATTGACGAAGAAACAATCCAATACATGCGACAAAACGGGCAGGAAGCCGATATAGAGCGCTATATTCAATTCCAGTCCGATTGTGAGGTACCCAACCGGATCAGTAAACGCTATTTGGGAGAATGCCTGGAAACGATAGATAAAAAGAAAGTCAAGATGGTCAGGTACGTTAAGAAATAGCAACGGTGCCGAACTAACGCAAATACCGATCTGATTCCCAGATTTAACAATGAAAAGCACCTTCCAATCCCTACCTTCATGAACACCCGACTCCTGATGACCGCCTCCGCCCTGACGATGGGCCTTACAGGCATCGCCCTTTCCTTCCTACCGCAGGAACTGGCCGGCTACCTGGGTTGGTCGAAGGGCGAACCGGTGGTGCTGCAACTATTGGGCGCTCTGTACTTCGGCTTTGCCATGCTCAACTGGACGGCCAAAGCCAGCCTGATCGGGGGCATCTACGGCCGACCGGTGGCGATGGGAAACTTCACGCACTTCACCGTGGGCGGTCTGGCGCTCCTGAAATGGCTGGGTGGTCATTCCGTTTCTCCGTTTCTGCTTACCTTTACCCTTGTGTATGCACTGTTTGCGCTCCTGTTTGGGTACGTCTTCTTCACCCATCCGAAGCTGAAAGCCAGGGCAGTAAGTTAGTCGCATGGATACTTTTAGTGTCTTATGGTCAAGCCGCGTTCAATGCTTTCACATCCGTAGCGTAGGCTTTATGAATTTTAACAAAAAAGCGTCCCATGTTAGCCTACAATCAGGATACATCTTTATAAGCATGTGACTATAAGCTATTGACTCCCCTCCTGTTTTAGGAGGGGCTGGGCGGCCGCCGCGCGGGGTGGTTAACTAGCGACCTCTACCACCCCTAGCCCCTCCTTGAAAAAAGGAGCCGACGCGGCGCGGGGGAATTTGAATACTTTCATAATTGTATCAATCGAGCCTTTGGTCCGCCTGGATGGGACGCTTTAATAATTAAAATTCATATCGCCTGCGCTACGGATTGAATGCATTGATAATAAATTTTACTCCACCCGATTCGCATGCCCCTACCCTCCCAGCCTGCTCAATATCTGCCGACCGACGGCCTCCCGGCGGTGCGTTCGCGGCTGGCTCCGACGCCCAGCGGTTTTCTGCACATCGGCAATGCCTATTCCTTCCTGCTGACCTGGCTCTTGGTGCGCCAACGGGGCGGCTCCCTGCTCCTGCGCATCGACGACCTGGACACTGCCCGCTCCCGCCCCGAATACGTGGCCGACATTTTTAATACGCTCCAATGGTTGGGTATCGACTACGACGAAGGACCGCGTACTCCGGAAGAATTTGACCGGCTGTATTCCCGCAAACACTACCTGCCGCGTTACGAAACCCTGTTGGAACAACTCCGGCAGACCGGCCTTCTCTACGCCTGCAATTGTTCCCGAAGCGAAATCCGGGCTACTTCGCCCGACGGAATTTATTCGGGCAAATGTCGACACAAAGGCCTTGACCTGCACCAAACGGACGTAGCCTGGCGGATCCGGGTGCCGGCGGATACGCACATTGAAATCCAGGAAGGAAACGGGAAAGTGCATACCGTAGCGCTGGACCGGGCAATGGGCGACTTCGTGGTGCGCCGCCGCGATGGCATTCCTGCTTACCAGATTCAGTCGCTGGCCGACGACCAGTTTCACCGCATCAATTGGGTGGTGCGCGGGGCCGACCTGCTGCCGTCTACGGCCGCGCAATTGTTTATGGCGCAGCACCTTCCGGACAATTCGTTTTCAAAGGCCGTATTTTATCACCACGGCCTGCTCACGGATTCCGAAGGTCGCAAACTGTCTAAATCGGCGGGGGCGGAGGCCCTGGTGCAGGTTCGCAAGGAGTGGCAGGGAGTCGCTCCGTTGTTGCGGCGACTGGCACCCGGCCTGGGAGTAGACCGGGAAAAGGTTGCGAGCCTTGAACAGCTGCTGTTGCAATTTGACATAGCCTCCATCCCTTCTGGCAAACTATAATTTACTACCTTACTGCTTACCCATCGAAATCGAATTGGCCACCCAAAACTGCTGCTTACGAAGGTTGCCTGAAATGAAAAGAAAAAGGCTGGCGCAGTGCCAGCCTTTTTCTTTTAAGCTATTTCGATCATTCGGGGCGCTTTGCGCCTGGCTTCTTCCTTCTTGGCAATAGTCAGGTGCAGAACGCCGTCCTGATAATGCGCATCGATTTTTTCCGAATCGCAGCTGTCGGGCAGGCGGAACGAACGGGTAAAGGATTGGTAGTTGAACTCCCGCCGGTTATAGCGGTTTTCGTTCTCCTCGTTTTCGTGCTGTTTTTCCACGGCGACCGTCAGCACACAGTTATCAAGCGTGACTTTGAAGTCGTCTTTTTTCATACCGGGTGCGGCGACTTCGACGTGGAAGTTGTCATTGTCTTCCCTGATGTTCACGGCCGGTACAAATCCGCGATTGAACAGGGGCCCATCAAAGTTAAACAGCTCGTCCATATCCTTGCCGATAAACTCATTGATCAGGCTGGGGAAATTGTTACGAAATTTTACCAGTGACATATTGACCTCCTTAATTTAAGGTGAGACCATAAATCATTTTCAATGAGCCTTTTAATCGAATTTTATGCCAACCCACCTACCGATTGTCATTTCGTCAGAATGGTATTTCAAAATGTCATTTTATGCTTAACACGATTGACAAAATTTCCAGGTGACAGACTGCACCCGAGCCAGGCGTTTTAGACAAGCAGGAAGTCCGCTCCCCAAATGGCGTTTGTACGTCTGCGTACGGCGGGTGTCCGTTTCCGAACAGTCTTAGGAGTTCGAACCGGGGCTCAATGGCCGTTTTTAGCTCTTTCTGGCCGTTTTTTCTTCTGGACAAAAAATTGTCACTGCCTCATTAGCCATTGGCACGTGCACTTGAAAAGGACAAATTTCAACCATTTCTTCCCATGTTCAGGAATTATCTAAAAATCGCTTACCGGAATCTGCTGCGCCACAAAGCGTACTCCTTCATCAACATCGCTGGCCTGGGCGTTGGCATTGCCTGCTGCATGCTGCTCTGCCTGTACGTGCAGGACGAACTTACTTTTGAAAGCAGCCATGCCAAAGCCAGGAACATCTACCGGGTTACGGCCGACATTACGCAGCAGGGAGAAGTTAACCGCATTGCCGTGACGCCCCCACCCCTGGCGGCAGCGATGATGCAGGATTTTCCGGAAGTAGTGCAGGCAGTACGCTTCAATCAGACGGGGCGCAATCTCTTCACTTTCGGGGAGAAGCGATTGTACGAAACGGGCGGCTACTACGCCGACCCCAACGTGTTCGACGTATTCACCTACCCGCTGGCTTCAGGCGATCCGAAAACGGCGCTGAAAGATCCTAACTCCATCGTAATTAACCAGGAGATGGCCCAACGGTACTTTGGTAGCCAGGATGCGCTGAACCAGGTAATCCGGGTGGAGCTGGACAGCACCTACGAAATGAAGGTGACCGGCGTACTGGCCGAACTGCCGTACAACATCCAGATCCGGCCCAACTTTATGGTTTCATTTGAAATGGTTCGGCGCAATCAGGACAACTGGTGGGCATTCGGCTACACGACCTACGTGGAAACCAAGCCCAACGTGAGCCAGGTGGCGCTGGAAAAAAAGATGCTGGGTCTGTTCAAACGCCACGTATCGGCCGAAAACCTGGGGTCGGGTCCGCCGCCCGAAGCCAAATTGCAGCCCTTGCTGGCCATTCACCTGGATTCCAGTTTCGGGCGGGAAAACGGCAGCATCAACGACATGGCTTACATTTACCTGTTCAGCATCCTGGCCCTGTTTATCATCGGCATTGCGTGCATCAACTTTATGAACCTGGCCACCGCCCGTTCGCAGGGAAGGGCCCGTGAAGTGGGCGTTCGCAAGGTGGTGGGTGCCGTTCGTCCGCAGCTCATACGGCAATTCCTGAGCGAATCAATGGTACTTTCGGTGCTGGCACTGGTGCTGGCAGTGATTCTGGTGGAACTTTCCCTGCCTGCCTTCAACCAGCTTTCCGGCAAAGTGTTGTCAGTGGACTATTTCAACAACCCACTGATCTCCGTTGGCTTTCTGTCGCTGACGTTGCTGGTGGGTCTGGCGGCGGGCATTTACCCGGCTTTCTTCCTGTCATCCTTCCGTCCGGTAGAAGTACTCAAAGGAAAACTCACGGGCAGCAGCCGGGGGGTTACGCTGCGTCGGTCACTGGTAGTACTCCAGTTCTCCATTTCCATCGGACTCATCGTAGGAACGGGCGTGGTGTATTCGCAGATGACCTACGTTAAAAACAAACAACTGGGCTTCGAGAAAGAACAGATGGTGGTGATTCCCTTGCGGGGGGCCCGCGCTTATCAGCAGTACCAGGCGCTGAAGACAGAATTTTTGCGCAATCCGGGCATCAGCCAGGTGTCCATTTCGTCGAGCCTGCCCGGTTCGCGCGGCTGGTGGTACACCGGTGTGGAGGTACAAGGCAACCAGGGTCAGGAAGAACGGACGGCCGTCACCTTCCAGGTCGATTACGATTTTATGAAAACCTTGGGTACTGAAATCATTGCCGGACGGGATTTCTCCCCCCGTTTTGCCACCGACAGTGCCCAGGCCTTTATCGTCAACGAAGCTGCCGTGAAAGAGTACGGCTGGGGAACGCCGGAAAAAGCCCTTGGAAGACAGGTCAACTGGAACGGCAACTCCAAACAGGGACGCATCATCGGCGTGGTGAAAGACTTCCACTACCAGTCGCTGCACCAGGAGATTAGCCCGGCCATCTTCCACATTATGCCCCACCGGGCCAGCCTGATGACCGTGCGCCTGCAAGCGGGCAAAATCCAGTCTTCACTGGACGACATGCAGAAAAAATGGACCCAAATCGACGCGGAGCATCCCTTTGAGTTTACGTTTCTGGACGAAGACCTCAACACGCAGTACCAGTCGGTAGAAACGCTGGGAAAAGTATTCAGCACATTCTCTATTCTGGCTATTTTCATCGCCTGCCTGGGGTTGTACGGTCTGGCGGCCTTCACCACCACGCAGCGCACCAAGGAGATCGGCATCCGCAAAGTACTGGGTGCTTCCACTTCCAATATTATGATGATGCTGTCGAAAGAGTTCGTGGTTCTGGTGATTGTGGCCCTGCTGGCTGCTTCGCCCATCGCCTGGTACAGCATGAGCCGCTGGCTGGAAAACTTCGCCTACCCAACGCCCATTCAGTGGTGGCTCTTCGGACTGGCGGGCGTACTGGCACTGGCCATTGCCCTCATCACGATCAGCTTCCAGGCCATGAAAGCCGCCGTCGCCAACCCGGTGAAGTCACTGCGGAGTGAATGATATCATTGAAGGATGGATTGAGTGAAGGATGGAAAATGGAGGCCGGAGACGGGAGGTGATGGAAGGAGTGAATTGGCAATTGCTGAGTAAAGTTGCCGAACTACCCTTAATAAATCAGGCTTACTCAATTAGCCAATAAGTCATTGACTATCAGCCCATCCGTAGCGTAAGCCTTCAGGCCTACGCTACGGATGGACAAGGTTATAGCAATTTCTATAAATGCTTCTTGAAATAGCCGGACGGCGTTACTCTGTAACGCTGCTGCTCACAGACGCACTGAATGACGTCTTTACGGTTCACTATTCTCCCACCACTTCATTACTCATTTTTCATTCGTCATTGTTCACTGTTTACTGTTAACCGTTCACTGACCATGTTGCGCAGCTACTTTACCATTGCCCTTCGAACGCTGTCGCGTCACCGGAGCTATACCCTGATCAACGTATTGGGACTGGCCCTGGGTATTACGGGCAGCCTGGTGATTTACGCGGCCATTCGCTACGAAACGGGCTTCGATGCCTTCCATACCCAATCGGCGCAAACGTTCCGGGTGGTACAGCACAACCGCACGGCCGATGGCACGCAGTATTGGAATACCACTGCTTACCCGCTGGCCGAAGCCCTGCGCCACGACTTCCCGGAAGTGCGGGTTACCCAAACGGCCGGTCCGGTGAGTCGCATCATCAGTTCGGAAGATGAAGCAGGCAATATCAATCGGTTTGAAGAAGACAAAGTGCTGTTTGCCGATCCGGAATACCTGCGCATTTTCGACTTTAAAGGCGTGTATTCGGGCGGGCAGCACGACTTATGGCTTCAGGGAAATCCTGAAACGGCCTTTCAGCACCCGCATTCGGTGGTACTGACCCAGCGGCTGGCGGAACGATACTTCCGGGATGCGTACGCGCGTCACGAATCGCTGTTGGGAAAAACCCTGAAGCTGAACAACAAGGACGTGTTGACGGTCACCGGGGTGATTCGTAACCCACCGGCCAATACCAGCCTCTTATTTGGAATGCTCATTCCCTACGCCTTCTTCCAACAAAACAACCCGTATTTTGCCGCCAACTGGTCGGGCAACTACCAGGGCACCACTTACGTAGTGCTGCCGGACGCATATCCATCCAAAGAGCTGGAAAAGAAAATCGTGGCTTTTCAAAAGAAGTACCTCAAACCGGAAGACGACCGGCGAATCAGTTACTTTCTGCAGCCTTTGAAAGACATCCATACCGAAACGCGGTACGGAAGCAGCCCGGGCAGCTACGTGGTGAGCCGGACCACGCTGGGCGCGTTGGCCGGAATGGCCGTTTTTCTGGTGGTCATTGCCTGCGTCAACTTCGTCAACCTGAGCACGGCACAGGCCGTCAGGCGTTCAAGGGAAGTGGGCGTGCGCAAAGTACTGGGTGGCACGCGGGAGCAGCTTTTCCGGCAATTTATGGGTGAGACGCTAGTGATTACTTCCTTCGCGCTGCTGCTTTCGCTGCTGGCCACCGACCTGGCACTGCGGCAGCTCAACCAGTGGCTCACGTTGATTCACCTCCAGCTCTCCTTGGATCTGAGGGTGGTGCTTTTTGCGCTGGCCCTTACGCTGCTGGTGGCTTTACTGGCCGGTGCGTATCCTGCGCTGGTGCTGTCTGGCTACCCGCCTTTACTGGCCATTCAGCGGAAAATGATCAGAAGCGGCCGAAGTGGCCTGTCTCTGCGCCGGGCATTGATTGTGCTCCAGTTTGGCATCGCTCAGGTGCTCATCGTGGGTACACTGGTGATGGCCAGCCAGATGGAGTACTTCCGCAACAAGGACCTGGGTTTCCGCAAAGAGGCCATTGTAAACATCAACGTGCCCAATCCGCAGCCGGACAAGCTGGAACTACTTCGCCAGCGCCTGTTGCAACACCCGCAGATTGAAAACGTCAGCTTCGCTTCGGGTGCTCCTACTACGACCAACCGCAGCTACGGCACGGGTTTTCGCCTGCACCACGAACCCGAAGCTATGATGCGGGAAGCGGAAATGAAGGTGGTAGACCTCAACTACCTTCCCTTGTATCAACTGCAACTGTTGGCGGGCACGTGGCTGACGGAAGCCAACCGGAAAGGTGACACGTTCAATGGCTTTGTGGTCAACGAAGCCCTGGTGCGCATGTTGGGACTTACCCCGGAAAGCGCCATTGGCAAAACGGTGATCATCAATGAGGGGGCAGCGCCCGTCATCGGAGTGGTCAAAGATTTCCACAACAAATCTTTACAGGACAAAATTACGCCCTGCCTGCTGTTTTACTGGAACCCCGATTTTCTGGATGAAGCAGGCATACGGCTCCGTGCGAACGACGAACGGGCGTTGAATGTGCACGAAGCCCTGGCTTATACCGAAAAAACCTGGAAGGAAATTTTTCCGGATGGTGTCTATCAATACAGCTTCCTGGATGATTACCTGGCCCGCAACTACCTGGTGGAAAGCCTTTCTTTCGGGGCATTCCAGGTGTTTGCCGCCATTGCCATCTTCATTGGCTGCCTGGGTCTGTACGGGCTGGTATCGTTCATGGCCGAAACCCGCACGCGGGAAATCGGTATCCGGAAGGTACTGGGGGCCAGTGTATCCAGCCTGGTGTTGCTGTTTTCCAAAGAATTTGCCCAACTCATCATCCTGGCCTTTCTGCTGGCAGCACCCCTGAGCTGGTACCTGATGAACCAATGGCTGCAGGACTTCACGTATCGCATCGACATCGGAGCGGATACGTTTTTACTGGCGCTGGCCCTGACCCTGGCCGTAGCCGCCCTGTCAGTAGGCTACCGGGCCATCAAAGCCGCCATGGCCAACCCGGTGAAGTCGCTTCGTGTCGAATGATTGAAGGACTGAAGCGGGAGCCAGGCCCGATTAAGGGATTAATGTAGAGACGTGATTCATCAAACCCTGCGTAGCCCGGTGACGTAAAAAAGGCTTTAGTTACCTTCAAAATCCAACCGCTATGACAGAGAATCAAAAATTTGCGCTGATTACCGGCGCTACCAGTGGAATCGGCTACGAACTGGCCAAATTGTTTGCCCAGAACCAATATAACCTGGTGATTGTAGCCCGCAGCCAGGACGACTTGCAGCAAAGGGCCAATGAATTCCGGCAACAATTCGGCATCACCGTCGTGCCCCTTGTTAAAGACTTGTTTCAACAAGAAAGCCCCTTTGAGCTGTACGACGAAGTGAAGGCGCAGGGCATTGAGGTAGATGTGCTGGTCAACAACGCCGGACAGGGCCAGTACGGAGAGTTTGTGGATACGGACATCCGCCGCGAACTGGACATCATTCAACTCAACATCGCTGCCTACACCGTCCTGACCAAGTGTTTTCTGAAAGAGATGGTCGCCCGCAACGCAGGAAAAATCCTGAACGTATCTTCCATTGCCGGGGAAGTACCCGGTCCCTGGCAGGCGGTCTACCACGGCACCAAGGCGTACGTCACTTCTTTTTCGGAAGGCATCCGGTCGGAAATCAAGGATACGGGGGTGACCATCACCCTGTTAGAGCCGGGAGCCACCGCCACGGATTTCTTTCACAAAGCCGAAATGGAAAGCTCCAAGCTGGTGCAGGAAGGCGAACTGGCCGACCCGGCCAAAGTGGCCAAAGACGGATTCGATGCGCTGATGGCCGGCAAAGACAAGGTAGTTTCCGGATTTAAGAACAAAATCATGGCCGCTGCCGGCAACCTGATGCCCGACAGGGTGGTAGCCGACCAGATGAACAAACAAGCCGAACCAGTTGACAAAGAACAAAGAAGCCCTGAAGGCCAGCGATAATGAATGGGTTAATCGGTGTGCTGCTGATGTGCTGATGTATAATTGATTATCAATTATGCATCAGCGTTTACTGTTTAATGATAACTGTTCACTGTCCAAACAAACCCCGATCTGCCGATGCAGGTCGGGGTTTTTGTTGGATGATTGGCTCGGAGGCGAAAACAGTTTTGCACAGAAAGACACAGCGCCCCCTGTAAAAAAACGCTGTGTTAAAAAATTTCATCGCCGGTTTTCAATAATGAGGCTCAAAAATTGAGTCCTTTTTTAACTTTTGTTTCAATTCCTGGCTTTCCCTTCGTATTTTTCAATCCTCTAAGCGCCAAAGCGGACCATTTATCCCTGATTTCTTGTTGAAGAGGCTTTCCATTTTTCAGAAGCTCCTGGCTTCCCACCTGTTCATCGGCATTTGTACCCTGCTGTTGATGACGTATCTCTTTTACCAATCCTCTAAGAATGCCCTGATTGAGCGTACCGTTGCCCAGCTTTCTTCCATCAACGTGCTGAAACAGACCCAAGTCGAAGATTACTTCTACCGGATGCGACAGAACATTCAGTTGCTGGCCCGTAACACCTCCGTTCAGGATTTCCGTCAGGCCTTTTCTTCTCCCGTCGATTCATCGGAAAGAAACGAGCAGTTTGACTACTTTGAACAGGAATTTGCCTACCAGGATCTGCTGCTGCTTGACACCACTTTGCATTTGCTCTATCACCAGCACCATTCTTTCCCCTTCCCGGCTGACACCAGCCAGTTCCTGCCCTCTCTGCGTAGCTTTCTGCTTGCTGGTCTGCAAGGACCTCAGCTCACCGAAATTCGGCTGGAACAAGAGGCGGTTCTGCTGATGGCTACGCCGGTAAAAGACGGACAAGACCGAACCGAAGGCATTCTGCTGATCCGGCTTCCGGTGCAGCCGCTGGAGTACGTGACCCACATGCGCACCGGAATCGGACAAACGGGTGAATCTTACCTGGTAGGAAAAGACTTGCGGATGCGCACCCATTCCCGGTTTTTTCCCCGTACTGATCCCCATGCGCTGAAAGTACAGACCCTGGCCACGCAGAATGCCTTCCGAAACGATTCGCTGCCCCATATTCTGAACGACTACCGGGACGTTCCGGTGCTGAGTGCCTACCACCAGCTGAACATTCCGGAGCTGCAGTGGGCCATCATTTCGGAGATGGACCTGGAAGAGGCAATGCAGCCCGTATACCAGATGCAGAAGGTGATGTGGATGATCGGAATCGGGGTTTGCTGGATCATTGCCCTGTTGACTTATTTTGTTTCCTCTCCCCTCTCCCAACGAATCGGCCGGCTGCGGCAGGTGGTATTGCAGTTGTCGCGCGGGGTGCTGCCCGAAGCGCAGCTGGCTCCCCGGAACCAGGATGAGATCGGGCAGATGAAGGAAGCCATCAATCAGCTGGTCGATGGACTGAAACGCACCTCCGTCTTTGCCGCTCAGATTGGCGACGGTCAGTTTCAGTCGGCTTTCGAACCATTAAGCGCCGAAGATACCCTGGGGAATGCCCTGTTGCAGATGCGCGATCAACTGCGGGCTTTTCAGGAGCAGGAAGCCCTGCTGAGCCGCCAGCGAACGTCGGCACTGCTGGAAGGCGAAGAAAACGAACGCCGCCGCATCTCACGCGAACTCCACGACGGCATCGGGCAGCTGCTGACGGCCATTCAGTTCAAGATCAATGCCATGGAAGGTGCCGAAAAAGAACGCCGGGAAATCAAAGCCATTCTGGACGAAACCATCACCGAAGTTCGGCGCATTTCTCACAACCTGATGCCCAGCGTACTCCGCGACTTCGGCCTGGAAGCGGCCCTGCGTTCGCTCTGCAACCGCACCGCCCAGGCCACCGGCTGGCAGGTCAACCTGAGTTTCGATACCCATCCCGACGCACCCGAATTGCCGCAGGAACTTTCTACCAGTGTATACCGGATTGCCCAGGAAGGGATTCACAACGCCGTTAAGTACGCCCAGGCCAGCCGGATCGACGTCATTGTGGACTGTGAGCCCGACCAGGTGCAGTTGCGCATCCGCGACAACGGCCGGGGCTTCGACTGGGAAGCCTATCAGCACCAGACCACCCGGGAAGCCAACGGCATCCGCAACATGCGCGAACGGGCCCATTTGTTGGGTGGCACTTTCCAACTGAGTACCGAACCCGGCACCGGCACGATCCTGACGGTATCGGTACCGCTGATCAACACCTACGCATGATGACGAAAAAAAACATACGCATTGTTGTGGCCGATGATCACCCGCTGGTCAGAGACGGATTGAAATCCTTTCTGGCGAAAATAATCGGCTTTGAAGTGGTGGGTGAGGCCGAAGACGGCAATCAGTTGCTGGCCTGCATTGCGGAGCTTACGCCGGACGTAGCCGTGGTGGATATTTCGATGCCGCACCTGAATGGGCTGGATGCCCTGCAAAGCATTAACAAAACGTATCCCGAAGTGAAGCTGATCGTGCTCACGATGCACGAAGAGCCCGAATACATCCGAAAAAGTCTGAGCAGTGGTGCCAAGGCCTATCTGCTTAAAAACACCGACCCGCAGGAGCTGAAGGCAGCTATTCTGGCGGTAGTAAACGGCGGCAAGTACTTCAACCCGACGGTGGCCAACATCGTGATGGAAAACCTGGCCCGGCCCGAACTGGAAACCGAAGCACTGACCCCGCGTGAACTGGAAGTGCTGAAACTGGTCTGCCAGGGAATGAGCAATTACCAGATCGCCAGCGAACTGTTTATCAGCATCCGCACCGTAGAAAAACACCGCGTCAACGTGCTCCGCAAAATGCAGGCCCTCAACACGGCCGACCTGGTCCGGAAGTCAATTGAGAAAGGGCTCATTTGAGTGACATCTACGTAGTAATACCCATACGCAGACGGGCATAACTACGTATAAAAAATCAGAATATATTGGTATTTAAATGGTTAAGTGTTCAAAGTATCTTTGTACAGTACTGATGTACAAACATTCATTTAACCTATACAGCCATGAAAAAGCCAGCATATATCCTGATTGCCCTGTTGTTCCTTGCCGGAAGTACCGCCTTTGCCCAGTCGCCAGTGAAGTTCCGGTATAAGTCCAATCCGGCTTATTCCGTGCACAATTACAAGCAGCCCGACAAGGCAGCGGTAGCCAAGCAATTGAACCTGGATCGTTCACTCACTTTTGCCTACGCAGATGCCACGCCCGAAGCGAACCAGGCGGCTCACTACTACAAAGCCCAGGCTGTTCAGTCACCGGCGCCGGTTTCGGGTGCAGTCGTTCCGACCGATAAGAAAACCCGCAAGGGCATCAATTCCCCCGCTAACTACAAGCGGCAGTTCTAACAGCAGTTTCTTTCTTTTTAAAATACAAGCGCCGGCACATTTTGTGTCGGCGCTTTTTGTTTCATCCCTGGTATTTTTTGCTATTTTGGCAGAGGTCTTTTCATTCACCCCCTTTGTCCATTCACCGACTTCGCATGAAAATAGAATTTACCGAAGCCAAAGGAACATCCATTGCTGAGGTTCAATCTGACACCCTGGTGATCCATACTGCGCATGAGGCCCTGGAGTTGCTGATCAACTGTTCGTATCAGGGGGCTGAGAAAGTCATTATTCGTGCAGAAAACCTCATTCCCGCCTTTTTTGATCTGAATACCGGCATCGCGGGTGAGGTGCTGCAGAAATTTTCCACGTATCGGGTGCAGTTGGCCATCGTCGGCGATTTCTCTAAATATACCAGCAAGAGCTTGCGCGACTTCATTTTTGAAAGCAACAAAATGGGGCACATTTATTTTGCAAATTCACTGGAAGAAGCCAAAGAGAAGCTTTCCGGATAAAGGAATGTGCTGATGGGATGATATGCTAATACGCTAATTATCAATAATTAATTTGCGATTATTGTATGAAAGGAGACATCTGTTATACAATGCGCTTCCGCTTGCAAGCGGAAGAATTCGGGTCCGCTCCTTACTCCCAGAAGACCCGTCAGGTTTTGAAAACCTGACGGGTCTCTTATAGAACGCTTTACCAGTCGAAAGCCTGCACTGCTTTATACCATTTTCCCATATAATTGGATGTATATCAACAGATTAACCCCACATCGGTGGACCGCGCAACGACGGGTCGGTTAACCTATCAGCACATCACTCCATTAGATACCGTCCTTCATCCAAACGATTATGGCAACGCAGCAAACTTCTTCAGAACCTGGCTCCGGAGCCATATCCCATACGGTTCAACCTTCCGATCACCAGGCGGCATCGGTACTCATTCGCGATGCACCCCGGGGCTTTTTGCCCAAACTGGGTTACCTGGGGCCGGGCTTTATTCTTTCGGCAGCCATCGTGGGTTCGGGCGAATTGATTGCGACCACGGCGCTGGGTGCCAAAGCGGGCTTCGTTACCTTCTGGGTCATTCTGGTCAGTTGCTTCATGAAGGTGGCGCTGCAGTTGGAGTTCGGCAAGAATGCCATTCATACCGGCCTGCCCACGATGCAATCCATGAACCGGCTACCGGGTCTGAGGCTGGGTCGTGCCCACTGGACGCTCTGGTTCTGGCTGGCTTTACAGGGACTGAAGATACTGCAGGTAGGTGGCATCGTGGGCGGCGTGGCGATTGTACTAAACATGGCATTTCCGGCGGTTTCCGTCGCGTTGTGGGCAATTCTATCGGCGCTGGTATCGGCCGGGCTGGTATACAAAGGCTATTACCGCTGGGTAGAAAAAGGCTCGCTGCTCATGATTTTTCTGTTTACCGGGCTCATTCTCTGTTCCCTGTTGCTGCAGCAACGAACGCCCCACGCCATCACCCTGGCCCAACTGGGCGAAGGCCTGCGGTTTCAACTCCCCGTCCACACCATCGGAATCGCGCTGGGGGCTTTTGGAATCACGGGCGTCGGCGGCGATGAAATTATGTTCTACAACTACTGGTGCCTGGAAAAAGGCTATGCCGCCTATACCGGACCCAACGACCAGTCGCCCGAATGGGCGGCCCGGGCCCGTGGCTGGATCCGCGTGATGTACCTGGATGCTTTTTGTTCCATGGCCATCTACACGCTCGTAACGGCGGCTTTTTACCTGTTGGGTGCTTCCCTGCTGCACGGACAAGGCCAGGTGCCCGAAGGCTACGCCATGGTCGAAACCCTGTCGCGCCTGTTTACGGTCACGCTGGGGCCGGGAGCCAAAACCATCTTTCTGGTAGGTGCTTTCTTTGCCTTGTATTCCACCCTGTTTTCGGCCACGGCCAGCTGGTCCCGCATCTATGCCGACGCATTTGCTCAGTTCGGCTGGCTTCCTCCTGCCCATCCACTGATGCAGAAACGCGCCATTGCGGTACTTTCCTGGGTGTTTCCCGGCTTGTGGTGCGCCACGTTTTTGCTGCTGCAGATCCCCGTCCGCATGGTGTTGCTGGGCGGAGCGGCTACTTCCCTTCTGCTGCTCATCGTCATGGGGGCCGCCTACCAGTTCCGCTACCGCCAGTTGCCGGTTTCTCTCAAGCCCTCTCTTCTGTACGACATCTGGCTTTGGATCAGCATCGTGTCCATTGCCGGCTTCGGCGTGTACGGGCTCTGGCAGGTGGTCAGACCGTAATCTCTCCCGGATACGCTGTCGGTAAACAACCTGTTTCTATGCGGCTTTCAAATTTTTAAGCAACTAATCACATTCTATTTTTTAAATTTATTAATATGCTAAAAATTAGCCCGTTAATGATAGAATTAACTAAATATTATTATTTATTTTGGAAACTGAGAAAATTTGATATTGTTTTGTATACCATTATCTTATCTCTTCATTACTGATGCATCTACGCCATCATTCTCTTCGACCCGGATGTCCAGGATATTCCACCGCTCCGGAAAAATTTGCCGTCCTTTCCCAGTTAAAACACTTTGTATTGAGTTGCGCACTCATCGGCCTTTCCTGGCAGGGGCTGGCGCAGTCGGCACTTCCGCCGCTGGTTGCTTCCGGATCGCTGATTGAGGCCGGCACCCAGCTGCACGATCAGGAAAAATACGACGAAGCGCTGGCCAAATACCAGCAAGTATCACGCAATGACACCAATTATACCTGGGTCTTATCCGAAATGGCCCTCACTTACACTGTGCTCAAGCAGTACGAAAAAGCCATTGCGGCGGCACAGGAAGGTCTGCAACACCCATCAGAATACACGCTGGATCTCCATCTCCGGCTAGGCAATGCCTACGATGAGCATGGGCAACCCGAAAAAGCGCTGGAAGTATTCGATAAAGCCCTGATCCAGTTTCCGCATTCTCACCAGCTTTACTTCGAACGGGGCGTCGTGCTGGCTCGTCTTGAGCGCACGGCCGACGCGATCCAGTCTTTCCAACGGGCCATCGACGCCTCCTACTTCCATGCCTCCAGTCACTACGCCCTGGGAAAGCTCTGCGGCGAAAACGGTTACCCGGTACAGAGCATGCTGTCGCTGATGACTTACGTGATTATGCAGCCGGAGTCGGAGCGGGCGGTATCGGCGCTGGTGTCGTTGGAAGAATGGATGACCGATGAGAAAAAACTAGCCGCCACCAGTAAAGCAGTGGGCATCACGGATGCATTTCCGGAACTGACGCGTCTGGTCCGTTCCCGCCTGGCGCTGCAGGAAAAATACGAATTCAAGTCGAAGATGCGGTACAAGTTGGTCAAGCAGGTGCAGGCCGTACTGGAACAACTTCCGGCCAATCGCTCCTCCAATGATTTCTGGGTACGCAACTACGCCAACAGCTACCAAAAGCTCTGGAATGCCGGCTTATTCGAACCCTTCACTTTCTTTGCGATGGCTGCTATCGACAAAGAGGCGGCCCAGAAATACCAGAAAGACAACAAAGACATTCGCCGCTTCCGGGACTGGGCTTCCGAAGAGTTTGCCCGGGTCAATGCCTACAAAAAAGACGTGCTGAACGGAAAGGAAGGAGTCTGCTTCCACAGCTATTACCAAGGTGGCCGGCTCAGTTACCTGGCGCAACAATACGATGAGAAGAAAAAAACAGTAAGTGGCGACTTCGAAGGTTACTACTCCACCGGCGCGCTCCGCAGCAAAGGGATGTACACGGCCGATGGCAGAAAGACGGGCGTATGGCACTACTACCATCCGTCCGGCGAAATCAGTCAGATCCAACGGTATACCTCACCCGACAGCGACCTCTCCTACCAATCGTTTTATCCCAACGGCCAACTGAAGGAAGAAGGCAAATACGTGGCGGGGAAGCTAAACGGCCTCCTGACAGTCTATTCGTCGGCCGGAGCCAAAATTTTCGAAGGAAATTACCTCAACGACCAGAAGCAGGGCCGTGCTCAGTCGTTCTACCCCGATCAGACGCCCAAAGCCGAAGCCGTGTACGAAAAAGGAGTGCAGAACGGCCCCTACCGGAATTACCATCCCAACGGCGCACTTTCCGATGAAGGCACGATCCGAAACGGCAAAGAACACGGTCCTTACGTTTCCTATTCCAACAGAGGAAAGTGCCTGAGCCAGGGCAATATGAACGAAGGGCAGGCTGATGGAGAGTGGAAATGGTTTCACCCCAACGGACAAGTCGAAAAGACGGGCAGCTATCGCGGTGGTAAACAGCAGGGAGCCTGGAAGATCTTTTTTCCCGATGGAAAACTCAGCCAGGAATTTAATCAGGTGAACGGTCAAATGGAGGGGGTTGGCAAAGTGTATGACACCGACGGCAAACTGCATTTTGAGCATGATTACAAAGCCGGTAAAGTTCAGAAGTACCGGTATTACAACAAGCAGGGCCAGGTGCTGCACGAAGAAGCGATCCGGAACAACAAACTGCGCTGGCAGACCTACTATGCATCGGGAGCGGTACACGTGGATGGCCAAATGCTGAACGACGAACCGGAGGGAAAGTGGAAACGGTACCACGAAATCGGCTACCTGGCCAGTGAAGAATTTTACCGCAACGGGCAACAGGAAGGAACGGAAAAGTTATATTATCCAAACGGCTCCTTGTCCGTAGAGCAGACCTACCAAAAAGGTGAATTGAATGGTCTCCACCAGGCTTTCTACGAAAATGGCCAGTTGGCCTCCCAGGGCTGGTACGTAAAAGGACAGCGGCAGGGCGAATGGCTGTTTTATCACATCAATGGTCAACCCAAAGAGAAAAGGTACTACCTGAACAACGAATTGGAGGGACACCAGGAATACTACCAGGCCGATGGAAAACCGTACCTGGAACTGGTGTACCGGGATGGCCTGATGGAGGAGCAGATTCAATACGATACGCTCAATAAAGCCTACCACCGCATACCGATCAGACAGGGAAAGGGAGTGGCGGAACGTAAATACCCGAATGGGCAGCTCCAACAGCGCTCTACTTACCACTTCGGGGAAAAAGAAGGAGAAGAGGTCGTCTATTACCCGACCGGGAAGCTACAACAAAAGCACTATTTCCGGCACCAGACGCTCCACGGCCCTTCGCAAACGTATTACTTCAATGGCAAACTGCGCTCCGAACTGACTTTCCGGCTGGGCGAAGCCGACAGTACCTACCAGGCTTACAATGAAAAGGGGCAGCTCGAATTCATCAGCCACTATACCCGCGGCCAGCAGGAAGGCATCAATCGGTGGTTGTACCCCAGCGGCAAAACGGAAACCGAAGGTCCCATGAAAGCGGGCGAACGGGAAGGCTACTTCACCTATTACACCGAAGATGGCATCCCCCGCTACCGCTTGTTCTACCTGCATGGCCTGATTCAGAGCTATTCGTACCAAAACGCCGCCGGCCAGTGGAACGCCGACATCGCCTTGCCCAAGGGAACCGGAAAAATCAAAGCGTATTACCCGAACGGCCAGCTTTCGCTGGAAGTTGAAGTAAAGAACGGGCAAAAGCAGGGCCTCCAGCGCACTTACCATCCCAATGGCCAGCTCCGTTCGGAAGTTCCCTTGGTCAATGGTATGATCCACGGAGAAAAGAAAGAGTACCATGCCAACGGCAAACTGAGCAATAAGGAACAACAGTTTTATGATTACAACCATGGCCTGTGTCAGGAGTTCCGCGAAGACGGAAGCCTGGCCAAAGAAACCCATTATCTGCTCGGCGACAAGCACGGATGGGAGCGGGAATTTGATGCCGCCCGCAAGGTAACTGCCAAAAGAAAATATGTGTATGACGAACCGTACGAATAACCACTGGAAATGCCTGTTGCTGCTCTTCGGGTTGAGTGCCCCGGTTTACGGGCAATTCAAAATCAACTTTTCCGAACTGCAGCAAAAGTACCCCAACGATGATATGGTGGTACTGCGGGAAGAAGAAAGAATCACCATCAGTACGGAGCAAAATCAGCTGCATATTGTCTCCGACCACCAGGAGGAGTTTCTGTTTATGAATGAGCAGGCCAGCCGCTTTGCCAACCACAGCATCCGGTATTCGGAGTTTTATCAGGATATCAAAGACCTGGAAGCCACGGCTTATCTGCCCGAAGGAAACCGCTACCAGAAAGTGACGGTCAAAGAGATCAAGACCGAAAAACCTTCTTCCAACGGCATTTTTTACGATGATATGCTCATCAAGAAGTTCAATTTCGAAGGGGTTAGGAAGGGAGCCATTGGAAAAGTTTCCTACAAAGAGACGATCAAAGACGCCCACACCCTTTCCGGCTTTCTGTTTGGCCGGTACATCCCCGTGATGCAGGGAGCGTTTTCGGTAACCTTCCCTTCAGCCGTTAAGCTATCTTATAAAACCTACGGCAATATGCAGGGCGTGCAGTTTCAGAGCAGCCAGAGCAAGGGATCTACCACCTACAGCTGGAAAGTGACTGACGTGCCGTCCTATCCCTACGAATCCCACGCACCCAACCTGCGGTACATGGCTCCTCAGGTATTTCTGTTTATTGAAGAGTATACCCTGAATGGCATTTCCCAGCCCGTACTTTCCGATGAACGCCAGCTGTTCAACTATTACGTGAGCCTCATCAAGAACGTTGACCAGCAGACCGACAGCCATTTGAATGCCGTAGTGGATTCGCTCACCCGTGGCAAGTCGGAAGACGAAAAGATCAGAAGCATTTACTACTGGGTGCAGGACCACATTCGCTACCTGGCTTTTGAAGACGGGCTGGGAGGCCTGGTACCCCGTCCGGCCAATACCGTGTTCCACAAGCGCTACGGCGACTGTAAGGACATGGCTACGCTGCTCAATGGCATGTACAAACGAGCGGGCATTCCTTCGCACATTGCCTGGATCGGCACCCGGTCCATTCCGTTTAAATACCACGAAAACCCTTCCCTGAGCGTAGATAACCACATGATAGCAGCCATTCAGAAAGAAGGAAAATGGATTTTTCTGGATGCCACGGCCGACAATATTGACTACGGCTTGCCCACGCCTCACATTCAGGGCAAGCAGGCCCTGGTCATGCTCTCCAACGAAAAATACGCGATTGCCGAGGTACCGGAGGTCGAAGAGGGCCGCAACATCCGCCGTGATACCATGGAAGTATGGATCAGGGATTCGCACCTGACGGGAAAAGGACGCTGTACTTACGAAGGGTTGTCTAAAATGATGATGAAGGATAAACTGATTCACCTCTCCGAATCCCAGAAGCAGACCTTTTACCAATCGCTGTTTAACCGCGGTACCAACAAGTGCAAAGTAGAGCACGTGCAGGTTACGGACCTGAAAGCCCGCGATCAACCGCTCCGCTTTGGGTACGATTTTGCCGTACAGGAGTACGTCCGCGTCATCGAAGGAGAAAAGTTCGTGAACCTGCACCTGAGCCGTCCCTTGCAGAACGCCCAGATTGAAAGCACCCGAAAACTGGCCATCGAACGGGATTTCCGCACGGTAGACGAACTGGTAACGATTCTGCACCTGCCTTCGGGTACGCGCCTGGGCTACCTGCCCGAAGGCAAGTCCTACGCCCACGACCGGTTTGGATTTCAAATCACGTATTCGCACGAAGGAAGCAAAGTGGTGGCCCGCAACCGCATTTACCAGAAAAGCCTGCTGATCGAAAAAGAAGATTTTACGGCCTGGAATGAAATGATTGAGCAGCTCAATGAAGCTTATAATGAAAGTATCTCTCTGTTGAAATAATCAAAACGCATGATCACACATTCTTACGGTTGGTTCCGGGTAACGATGGTTGTCCTGGTGGTCTTTTGCGCGGGAGTTTCCCCGGCGCAGGACCTGGAGTTTAAAAAACAAACGTTTCACCAGAAGGTGGACAAAAGCATTGCCACACTCTCCGAAGAGGAGGCGAAAGAAACGGGCGTGGTGCTAAAAGAGAAGACCTACATTGAATACGTAATCGACAAAAAGGACGAAAAACGGTACTACGGCGTATACCGGCGGGTGCATCTCAACGGCTCGGCTGCCGTGGAGCAGTACAATAAGCTGGTGCTGCCGGTTGCCAGCAAAGACGGCCTGGTCGAAGTAAAAGCGCGCAGCATCAGTCGCAGTGGGGCCGTCAAGGAAGTGGGCATGGAGGCCGTCAAGGACATTGAGGAAGAAGGACGCCGCTACAAACTGCTCGCCGTAGAAGGGGTGGAAGTAGGCGGTGAAGTAGAATTTGTCTACCTGACCAAGGGCAATATCAGCCTGTTTGGGGTGGAAGTCGTGCAGGAAAGCGTGCCCCTGCGGGAGAGCGAACTCCATATCGTAGCTCCGCGCCACCTGATTTTCGAAGCGAAAGTGTACAACGGCAAAAACACCCGCCAGGACACCAGCACTGTGGGCGGCAAACGCTTTCTGACTTTTCGCTCTCACCAGATCCCGGCCCTGCTGGACGAAAAGTACGCGGCCGTCAAAGCCAACCGTACGCGGGTGGAGTACAAACTGGCTTACAACGAACAATCGGGCGGTAAGCGCATTCTGACCTGGAACGATGCCGGTTCCCGCATTTACGAATTTCTGCACATGGGTCAGGAAAATTCAGAGAAGGCCCTGACCAGATTCCTGGCCAAAGAGAAGATCAAGGGTTTGCCGGAGCAACAGGCCATCCGGACGGTAGAGAACTACGTAAAAACGCACGTTGCTTTGCGCAAAGACGTAGAAGACGATATTGCCGCCAACGTGCTGGAACGCAAATTTGGTACGGAAGCGGGCTTGCTCCGGCTGTACATCGGACTGTTCGAATCGCTGAACATTCCCTTCGACGTAGTCATTGGCTGCAGCCGCTTTGAGCAGGCCTTTGACCGCGAATTTGATACCTGGAACTTCCTGGACAAATACCTGCTGTACTTTCCCAATTCGCAGAAGTACCTCGATCCGACCAATCCTTTTCTCCGCTTCGGTCTCTTTGACTACAGCATGGAAGGCACCGACGCCGTGTACATCAGTACCACATCGCTGGGCAAACTCAGGACCGGCCTCTCCAGCATCGACGCCATCCCCTACGGACCCGTTGATCAGAACTACGACAACATTGAAGCAAACATCACTTTTTCAACGAAGGTGGATCAGATAAACATTCAGTATGTGCGGCGGATGGGCGGTTATCAGGCGGCGCAGATCCGGCCTTACTACTTTATGGGCAATACCGAAGAGCGTTCGCAAATGCTGACCGGTTTTCTGAAGCAGTCGCTGGGTGAAGACATTGTGATGACCAACCTGGTCGCCAAAAATGCCAATCTAAATTCTGCGGAAGTGGACCAGGATTTCCTGGTCAGTGCCGACGTAAGCTGGAAAAGCATTCTGGAGAAAGCGAATCAGAAGGTGTTGGTAAGGGTGGGTGAACTGATCGGGCCACAAACCGAAATGTACAATGAAAAGCCCCGCCAGCATCCCATCGACATCGGAAATGTGCACTCCTATACGCGCATTCTGAAAATCCAGGTGCCCGAAGGTTACCGCCTGGCCGGGCTGGATGCCCTCAAACGCAACCTGAACTTTTCCAATGGTACGCTGGGCTTTGTATCCGATTACAGTCTGGACAAAAAGGTGCTCACCATCCGAATAGAAGAGTTTTACAAAACGGTACAACTCCCGATCAGCGATTACGACAACTTCCAGAAAGTAATCAATGCCGCCGCCGACTTCAACAAAGTAACGCTGGTGCTGGAAAAAGATTCTTCACCCAAGTAACTGACTAATTTCGCTCCCTGTTTTAAAACCCGGTCTTAGTGCCGGGTTTTTCTTTTGCTCTCCACTGACTAATTTCAGTTTGCCAATCCGTTCATTGTCCGTTTACGCACGAGCGGTGTCCGTTAACGAACACTTTTTCCGTTTTCTTTTCGAACAAAAACACCCATTCTGAACCAAGAGAGGCATTTTTTCGGGTGGTAAGCTATTTGTCCGGGCAAGGCAGCAGCCTTCATCTCATGCGATCCATCCTGAACGTCTATGTTACTCAGCTACTTCAAAATGGCCATTCGTACGCTACGGATAGACAGGGTTTTAATGCAAAATTTGCGTAAGCCCTGAACGAAAAAGAAAGTAGACTGCTGACAGTTGAGGGCTAAAAGCCTTTTGCTTTGACTGCATTCAGCAACCGTACTTCATTGATCATTATCCATTAACAGAGATGCTACGTAACTACCTGACCATCGCCATCCGGAATTTGCTTAGGCATCGGCTTTTCGCTGGTATCAACCTGTTTGGCCTGGCCACCAGTATGTGGGTAGGCCTGCTGGTGCTTATGATGGTGTGGGAGCAGTTTAGTCTTGACCAATTTCATCCGCACGCCGACCGTATATTTCGCTTTACCAGCGAAGTAACCAATCAGCAGGGACAGCGACATCACCTGGCAAGCGCTCCCCTGCCCCTGGCTCCTGCCCTGCAGGCAGATTACGACCTGGTTAGCCACGCCGCCCGTTTGTATCCGGTGCTGAACGGAAAAGCCCGTACTGCCGAAAAAGAATTGTTGATCAAGGGGGCCTTTACGGAACCGGCTTTTTTTGAGGTGTTGGGCTTTACCCTGAAAGCAGGAAATGCCCGAACGGCACTGGCCTCCCCGCATACCATTGTGCTGAGCGAAGAAACGGCCCTGCGGTTTTTTGGAAAGCAAAATTCCATCGGCAAGGTACTTTCCTTCGATCAGCTGGGCGATTTCCAGGTAACGGGCATCATGCAGACGCCACCGGGCAAGTCGCATCTCCAGTTTGAGGCCTACGCTTCGCTGGCTTCGGTACCGGCTTTAGAGCAAAAAGGCAAGTTAAAGGCGGTACTCAACCAATGGAATGAAGCCTGGGCTGGCTACACGTACGTTTTGCTAAAGGAAAACACCCCCGTTTCCCAATTGAGTGCGGCCCTCGATCAGATCGCCGCCCTTGTCATGCAGCAGGCTCCCGAGCGGGGGGCTACCCGCCTTGGTTTTGCGATTCAGCCGCTAAGTAGCATTACACCCAGCCGATACCTGGATAATGAAATAGGTCGCGGAGCCACCTGGGGAATGGTTTTGGCCGAAATGGGCCTTGCCTTCATCATCCTGCTGTCGGCCTGCTTCAACTATACCAACCTCACCATCGCCCGCTCCTTGTCGCGTGCCAAAGAGGTAGGGATCCGGAAGGTGATGGGAGCCTCACGCAGTCAGCTTTTTGCCCAGTTCATTACCGAATCTTTGCTGCTTTCGCTGTTGGCCTTGTTCGTTGCCAACCAACTGCTTAGCCTGTGGGGACAAAGCCCGTTTTTGGTTGAAATGCTACCAAAAATGGATACGAATTTCCCTTTGCTGATCGCCTTTCTGCTGTTTGGACTGGTGGTAGGGCTGATGGCGGGCGCTTTACCCGCCTGGCTATTGTCCTCGTTCCAGCCGGTACAGGCGCTCAAACAATTGGCCGCGGTGAAGTTGTTTGGCGGAGCGTTTCTGCGGAAAAGCCTCATCGTGATTCAATTCTCCATCTCGCTGGTACTGACGATTTTCCTGGTGGCCATTTACCAGCAATTCGCCTATATGACGACCGCCGATTACGGCTTCCGATCGGATGGCATCCTGACCGTTCCCCTACAGGGCAGCGATCACCGGGTTCTGGCCAATGAATTTCGTCAAATAAGCGGGGTGGAAAGGGTTTCGGCTACGTCGACGAACCTGGGAAAAGCCGTTACCGGAACTACTTCGCTGGGAACCGGAAAAAGCGGGGAATCCATGTCCATTAATTTTTACTTCGTAGATACTTCTTTCGTCCATAACATGGGATTGCTCCTGCTAGCCGGCAGTTATTCGGACAGACGCGTCCCGGGCGTAAGCAGCTCCGATGGAGTCGAAAGGCAGGTTCTTTTGAATGAAACGGCCATTCATTGGCTCGGCTGGAAGCACCCGGCAGACGCGATTGGGCGGCGGCTCTGGCTGGCTGATTCGCTAGAGGTAGAAATCCGGGGCGTAGTCAAAGACTTTCATTATCAGTCGATGGCCATACCCATTGCGCCCCTGGCCTTCCGCTTTCCTCAACAAGGTTTCTCTTACCTGAATGTAAAGATCAATACCGATACCCCGACAGCGACGATTGCGCAAATGCAGCAGGTTTGGAAAAAGCTTCATCCTCACCAACCTTTCGAATACCGTTGGTTTACCGAAGAACTGTACGATCAGCGCGAAGCGAACAGCACCGTATCTACCGTGGCTTTTCTTGCCTTGCTGGCCATTAGTATCGCCTGCCTGGGGTTGCTGGGCATGGTGACCTACACCGTAGAAACTCGCCGAAAAGAGGTAGGCATTCGCAAAGTAATGGGTGCCAGTGTACGGAATATTGTCTCCCTGCTTTCCTCCCAATTCGTTCGGCTGATTTGTCTGGCCGGCCTGATTGCCCTTCCGATCGGTTACGCTGCCAGCGCGTTTTTCCTCTACAATTTCGCGTACCGGGTAAGCTTTGGAGTAGGTTCTCTGCTGACCTGCTTCGGTTTCCTGCTACTGATTGGCGGTCTTACCATCAGCACCCTGGTGTACCGTGCCGCAACCGCCAACCCGGTGAAGAGCCTGAGGACGGAATAATTGAGGGATTGAAGGATTAAGTGAGTGAATGGAAGAGAGGGAGATAAAAGACAGGAAGGGATAAAGTTGAATGCGGGGATATGAATGTGAAGCAGTAGGATAGAAATACATAGTAAAAAGAAAGCTGATTGCTAAGGCGGCCCCGCTGAAAGCTGACCGCTAAGGGCTTCATTACTCATTACTCATTACTCATTACTCATTATCAAAGATGCTGCGCAACTACTTTATCATCGCCATTCGCAATCTGATGCGGCACAAAGTGTTTTCGCTGATCAATGTGGTCGGGCTGGGGCTGGGAATGGCCTGTAGCCTGTTGATTTACCTCTGGGTGCAGGACGAACGCAGTTTCGACCGCTTTTTACCTGGGGTAGAAGATGTGTATTACGTACGAATCAATTCTCTCTTCAATGGACAAATCCAAACCGGATTTGTTACGCCTGGTCCTTTGTCGGAAGTTCTGGCGAAGGATATACCGGAAGTGGCGGCCGTGACCAAACTGAACTTCACCCAGGATTTGCTTGTGAAAGTGGGTGAGCAATCCACCAAGGAAAAAGGGCAGTACGTATCGGACGGCTTTTTTCAGGTGTTTAACCTGCCGGTGCTGGCCGGTGATCCGACGAAAGCACTGGCGCAGCCCGACAAAATCATCATTACCCAAAAACTGGCCAAAAAGTTCTTCGCCGGAGAATCAGCCTTGGGTAAAACGCTCCAACTCAACAACGACAAACTGTTCACGGTGGGAGCCGTACTCGAAGACCTCCCGACCAATTCGACCCTACAATTCGACTGGCTCGTCAATTTCAAGGTACAGGAGCAAGACTGGATGAAGACCTGGGGCAACGGGGCTTTTATGACCTACGTCCGGCTGAAGCCCCATACCACTGCCGCGCGTGCCGAAGCTACTATGAAAGGCATTTATGGTCGCTACGCCCCTGAACACGGAAAAGAGACGCATCCGGTACTACAACCGCTGACCGACCTGCATTTGTACGGCAACTATGAGAATGGCCAATCAGTGGGTGGTCGAATTGCCTACGTGCGCATCTTTTCGCTGGTAGCCTTGTTTATCCTGCTGATTGCCTGCATCAACTTTATGAACCTGTCTACGGCCCGGAGTGCGTTGCGGGCAAGGGAAGTGGGTGTCCGGAAGGTGGTCGGCGCCTCACGGCTATCGCTGATCGGACAGTTTATGGCCGAGTCGATCCTGACGAGCCTGTTGTCGGTTGGCGTAGCCCTGCTGATGGTCGCGCTGATTCTGCCGGCCTTCAACACGGGGTTTGAGAAACACCTGACTTTGCAGTTGAATAATCCATCGCTGCTGCTGGCCATTCTGGCGTTGGTGCTCGGGGTTGGATTGGTATCGGGCAGTTATCCGGCCCTGTTTCTGTCAGCATTCCGGCCCATTTCTATTCTGAAAGGAAGCGGTCTGTTATCGTTGCCAATCGGACGGCGACCGCTACGCTTCCGGCAGGCCCTGATCGTATTTCAGTTCAGCATGTCCGTTTTTCTGATCGTGGGCATGCTGGTAGTAGGGCAACAGATGGATTATCTGCGCACAAAAAATTTGGGAATGGACCGGGAAAACGTGCTGTACGTGCCCCTGGAAGGCGAATTGGAGGATGGACAAAAAATGGAAAGCTTTCGTCAGGAACTCCTGCGCCAGACCTCGGTGGTATCGGCCACCACGACCATGTTGCTACCCACGGATATACAGGCCACCTCGGGTGACCTGAAATGGCCCGGCAAAGACCCGAACCTGCAGACCAGCGTATCGACCATGTTCGTGGGAAGCGATTTCACCCGAACCATGAACATTCCCCTGACAGCAGGCCGTGATTTCAGCCCGGATCGGCCAGCCGATACGGTGGCTTACCTGATCAACGAGGCCACCGCCCGGCTCATGGGTATGACCGACCCGGTGGGCAAAGAAGTAGAGTACTGGAAGGGCAAAGGGCCGATTATTGGTGTGATGAAAGACTTTCACATCCGTTCGCTCCACGAAAAAATCACGCCCTTGCTGTTGGTCTTCGACCGGCGGAATACCAGTTTCCTGCTCGTCAGAACCCGTGCCGGGCAAACGGCCCAAGCCATCAGCGACCTGGGACGGCTTACCAAACAATTCAACCCGAATTACCCCTTTACTTACCACTTTCTGGACGAGGCTTACGAGCAGCTGTACCGCAACGAACAGCAGGTAAATACCCTGATCAATGCCTTCGGCGTACTGGCCATTTGTATTTCGTGCCTGGGTCTCTTTGGCCTGGCCGCTTTCACGGCCGAACGGCGGACGAAGGAGATCGGCATCCGCAAGGTGCTGGGCGCTACGGTGTCGAACATCGTGGCGCTCCTGTCGAAAGATTTCCTCCAGCTCATTGTCATTGCCAATGTCATTGCCTGGCCCCTGGCCTATTACGCCCTGCATACCTGGTTGGGTAATTTCGCTTACCGCATTCCCATCAGCCCTTGGATATTCGGAATGGCTGGTTTGGCAGCCTTGGTTATCGCCCTGCTCACGGTTAGTTATCAGGCCCTAAAGGCTGCGCTGGCCAACCCGGTGAAGAGCTTAAGGACGGAGTGAGATAAGTTTGGGAGTTGAGGAGTGAGTGAGTAACTGTGGACTGAATAAGGGGAGAAAGGGAGACGGGAGGCCGGAAGAAGAATGGAAAGGGCAAATGGAAGGAATGGGAAGCCTGAATGTGAGGGTGGGGAATCAATTGCCGGATTGTTGAACGGGTGATGCGGTAGCGGTTCAGTCAATGAGTTGAAGGGATGGGCGATAGCGGGCAAATTTATTATCGGCCGAAATGAAAGGTATGTTTTCCGCAGTAGCAGTGGCAATCAGGAACCGGTCGAAGGGATCACGATGGTCTTCATACAAAGGAACGTTTTGATACTGACAAAGGTGAAGTTGAGTACAGGCCAATAGCGTAAATCCGGTTAATTGAATCTGCTCGATCAATTCAGGAAGCTGAATAATAAAAGCGGGAAGTTTTCCCAGTTTGAGTTTAATGGCAATTTCCATTAAGCTAAACTGACTGACCAGGATTTCATTGGTAGGGTCTTCTAAAAGCAGACGAATCGGGGGCTTGAGCTGATCATTGCCTTCGAGTGCCCAAATCAGTATCTGCGTATCAATGAGAAGTTTCATTTAAAACATATAGTCTTTGAGGTCGTCCAAAGGTTCATTGAAGTCAGCACCAATGCCAATTTTCCCTTTCAGGCTTCCCAAACGGCGTTTGGCAACGGGAGGGGAAGAAGTTTGAGGCAGAAAGGTAACCACTACCCTAGTTTTATTTTGAACAGGCGGTATTTCAGTTAGAATAATCTGACCGTTTTCAAAAATACCTTCTACAGAAGTAAGCATAGGATGAAAGAAAATTGCTAATCAAATGTAACTAAAATTTCCTGACCGATTTGACCGATTACTTACTACCCCTTACTCACTAACCGATATGCTGCGCAACTACCTCAAAATTGCCCTTCGCAACCTGCTCCGGCACAAGGCCTTTTCCCTGATCAACGTAGCCGGGCTGGCCATTGGCATTGCGGCTTGTCTGCTGATTTTACAGTACGTCACCTTTGAGTGGAGCTACGACCGGTTTCACCCGGGTGCGGAAAACATTTACCGGGTCGAATTCGACAGCTACAACGAAGGCAAACTGGCTTTTCGTTCGGCCACATCCTTCCCAGGCATTGCCCCGGCAATGAAGCAAGCCTTTCCGGAAGTGGAAGAAGCCATTCGACTGTTCGATGCCAACGAAAACGTGGTCACTTACGGCAACGTAAAATTCCGGCAGGACAACTTCTACCACGCCGACCCGGCGGTATTTAAGGTACTGAAGATTGACCTGATAAAAGGCGACCCGGCGACAGCCCTGAAAGATCCCAACTCCGTTACGTTGTCGGAAAGCATGGCCAAAAAGTACTTCGGTGAGGAAGACCCGATGGGCAAAACGCTGAAGCTGGGCAATGATCCGTACATGGTGAAGGGCGTGTTCCGCGATTATCCCAACAATTCGCACCTGGAGCTGGATCTGCTCTTTTCTTATCTCACCGAACCCGACGCCCAGACCAGCTGGGGCTGGTACGACTTTTTCACGTACGTGAAATTCAAGCCCGGCACCGATCCGAAGGTGATGCAGACCAAACTGGCGGCATTGGCCAAAAAGTATCAGAATGAGCCCTGGCGAAATGCCCAGAACCGGGATGTATTCCTGCTCCAGCCGCTCACGGATATTCATTTGTATTCCAATCTGAACCAGGAAGCCGAAGTGAATGGCAACGGGCAGGCGGTCAACTTTCTGTTTGCCATTGCCCTGTTCATTCTGGCCATCGCCTGGATCAACTACGTGAACCTGGCCACGGCCCGGGCGGTAGAACGAGCCAAGGAAGTGGGCATAAGGAAGGTAGTGGGTGCAGAACGTACGCAACTGATGAGTCAGTTCATTCTGGAATCGGTACTGCTCAATCTGCTGGCTACGCTGATTGCCCTGGGCATTGTAGCCATCAGCCTCCCCTACTTCAATCAGCTCACGGGACGGCAACTGACGCTGGCGCTCTGGTCGCAGGGCGGGTTCTGGGCGCTGATGTTCCTGGGCCTGGTCTTTGGTTCGTTGCTGGCGGGCTTGTATCCGGCCCTGGTGCTTTCGGGGTTCCGGCCCATCTCCGTGCTGAAAGGCCGCTTCCAGGGTTCTACGCGCGGACTGGCACTGCGTAAAAGCCTGATTGTGTTCCAATTCGCGGCCTCTGTGGTACTCATTGTGGGTACGCTCACCGTGTATAAGCAACTGCGCTACATGCAGGAACAGGACCTGGGCTTCGGCACGGACCAAATGCTGATCATCCACGGTCCGGAAGTAGTAGATTCTACCTACGATTCAAAGGCCAGCAGTTTCAAGACTTCCCTCACCAATGCGGGTATAGCTCCCCGGGTCACCTCTTCCGCGTACGTACCGGGCATTGAAATTCTGTGGACCAACGGAATCCGGCGCAAGGACCGCGACGACGGCCACATCGTGTTCAATACGGCCATGGATTACGATTTTGTGGACACGTACGGAATGACCATGGCCGCCGGCCGTAACTTTTCCCGCAGTTTCGGCACCGACAACAAAGCCCTGCTGCTCAACGAAACCGCTACCCGGATGCTCAATTATGACAAGCCGGAAGATGCTGTCAACCAGGAAATAATCAACGGACGTGATACCCTGCGGGTGGTGGGTGTAGTAAAAGATTATCACCAGCAGGGATTGAAAACCGCTTACTGGCCAATGATTTTCCGGTTGTATCCGAATGCAGGACGTTTTTATTCGATGAAAGTCAAGACGGCCCAACTGCCCCAGACGCTGGCCGCCGTCCAGAGGCAATATGACCAGTTCTTTCCCGGCAATCCGTTTGAATACTTCTTTCTGGACGATTTCTTCAATCAGCAGTACCAGGCCGAAATGCAGTTCGGTCAGGTATTCAGCCTGTTTTCCGGGCTGGCCATCTTTATCGCCTGCCTGGGCCTGTTGGGGTTGATTTCGTTTACGGCTTCGCAGCGCACCAAGGAAATCGGCATCCGCAAAGTACTGGGGGCTAACGTCACGCAGATCATCGTGCTGCTGTCCAAGGATTTCCTGAAACTGGTGCTGGTGGCCATTGTGCTGGCCGTGCCGCTGGCCTGGTACCTGATGGATCAATGGCTGGCCAATTTCGCCTACCGCACCAACATCGGTACGGGAGTATTTACCCTGGCCGGTGCCGCCGCCCTATTGATCGCCCTTTCGACGGTCAGTTACCGGGCCTACCGGGCTGCCTCCGCCAATCCGGTAGAGAGCCTGAGGACAGAATAACTGAGGGACTGAAGGATTGATTGAGTGATTGAGTGAATATTTGAGGGAGTGAATGGAAGAGAGGGAGCGGTGCCGGGACAGAAGTAAGTAATTGTTATCGTCATGGTTCCGGTCTCCGGTCTCCTTTCCTCCCTTTCTCCATCATTGTTAACTGCTTACTGATCCATGATAAAGAGTTACCTGACCATCGCTTTGCGTAACTTCTGGCGCAACAAAACCTTTTCGGCCATTAACCTGCTGGGTCTGGCGCTGGGATTGATCTGTAGCCTGCTCATCTTCCTTTGGGTGCGCGACGAAGTAAGCGTAGACCGTTATCACGCCAACGGTCCGCACCTGTACCGGCTGATGGAACGGCAGCTTTACGATGGCAAACGGACGGCACAGTACAATGTGCCAGGCGTGATTGCGCAGGAATTGCCGAAGAAGTTTCCGGAAGTCGTCCATGCCAGTGGTTTTACCTGGCCCACGCAGTTCGCCTTTCGGGTCGGTGACCAGGTGAATAAGGAAAGGGGGCGCTGGGCAGGCACGGATTGGTTTCAAATGTTTAGCATTCCACTATTGAAAGGATCGCCCGAATCGGCCCTGAAAACCCCCAACAGCCTGGCGATTTCCCGCAGAGTAGCTGAAAAATACTTTGGTAGTTCCCAGGTGGCCATTGGAAAAGCGATGCGGATTGAAAACAAGCAGGACTACCTGGTAACGGCCGTCTTTGAGAACCTGCCCCCGAACACTTCCGACCCCTACGACTTCCTGCTTCCCTGGGATGACTTCCTGCAGTGCAACCCCTGGGCCAAAGAATGGAGCAACAACGGTCCTGCGGCGATGCTGCAACTGCGGCCGGACGCCGATGTAGCGGCTTTCGAGCGCAAAATCAAGCACCTGATGCGCAGCTATAGCTCAGAAATCGACCCGAAGAACCTGAAACGATTCGACATTGAATTGTTTCTGCAGCCCTTTGAAGAGGGCTACCTGTATTCCAAAACCGAAAACGGCGAAATAACGGGCGGGCGCATTGAGTACGTGCGGTTGTTCAGCGTGGTAGCTGTGTTCCTGCTGCTCATTGCCTGCATCAACTTTATGAATTTGGCAACGGCGCGTTCGGCCAAACGGGCCAAGGAAGTAGGAATCCGGAAAGTGGTAGGAGCGGATCGTTCACGGCTGATCGGTCAGTTTATGGGTGAAGCCCTGCTGCTGACGCTGATGGCAGTCGTACTGACGTTGCTGCTGATCGCATTGCTGCTGCCGGCTTTTAATCAATTGACTGGGAAATACCTCGAAGAGCCTTTTACTGAGCCCTCCTTTCTGCTGGCTCTGGTGGGAGTAATTTTCGTGACGAGCCTGCTTTCAGGCAGTTATCCGGCCCTGTTTCTCTCCGCACTGGAGCCCATTCGTGTGCTGAAGGGAGGAAACGCACTGGCTATTCTTCCATTCCGTTCCGGTGCAAAACGCTTCCGACAGGGCCTGGTAGTGGTGCAATTCGTCATATCGATGCTGCTCATTATGGGCACGCTGGTGGTCTATCGGCAAATGGAATATATTCAGACCAAGAACCTGGGTTTTGACCGGGAGAACCTGATTTACGTTCCCCTCGAAGGGGAACTGCCCGCTGCCTACGCGACCATCAAGCAACGATTGCGACAGATGCCCGGCATTGCGTCGGTAACCCGAATGAGCAAAGCACCCACTGAACTCGATCACACCACCAGTGGGGTCCAATGGGAAGGCAAAGATCCCAACGTCAGCATTGAGTTCACGCAGGTGGCGGCAGGCTACGATATGGTCGAAGCATTGAAACTGACTTTGGTAAACGGGCGCTCATTTTCGCGCGACTTTCCTACTGATTCCGCCAATTACCTGATTAACCAGCAGGCTGCCCAACGAATTGGCTATTCCAACCCAATCGGCCAGCCGCTCACGATGTGGGGAACGCCAGGACGCATCATTGGCGTGGTACAGGATTTTCACTTTCAATCCTTGCACGAACCCATTCAGCCCCTGATTATCCGCCTGGGAGAAAATAGCAATTCCGGCTACCTGCTGGTGCGGACCCAACCCGGCCAGACCCAGCAAGCGCTGGCCAGTCTGGAGACCCTCTGTAAAGAAGCGAATCCTGCTTTTCCGTTTACTTACTCCTTTGCCGATGAGGAATTTCAGTGGATGTACCGAAGCGAACAGATGGTCAGTACCCTGACCACCTACTTCGCCGGCCTGGCCATCTTCATTGCCTGTCTGGGGTTGTTTGGGTTGGCGGCCTTTACCGCCGAACAGCGCACCAAGGAAATCGGCATCCGCAAAGTATTGGGCGCTTCGGTGACCGGTCTGGCAGGCCTGCTTTCCCGCGATTTTCTCAAACTGGTACTGCTAGCGATTGGAATTGCGTCGCCGCTGGCCTGGTGGATGATGAATAAATGGCTGCAAAACTATGAGTACCGCATTGACATCGAATGGTGGATGTTCGCTCTGACGGGAGCGGCCGCTTTGGTCATTGCCCTGCTCACCGTCAGCTTTCAAGCCATCAAAACCGCGCTGACCAATCCGGTGAAATCGCTGCGGACGGAATGAGGGAGGACGCAAAACAAATTTTACAAAGCTGGGTTGTAGGCAAAACTACTTTTCGCAAAACCGGTACTTTATGATGAAAAAGCTTCAAAAATCAGCCGTTCTGTTATTTCATTTGATCAAAAAACTGTAAAGAGCCATAGAATAAACGCTAATTCAACCCCACTAAAGGCTACTTCTTTCCTCCAGTCTCCCTAATCCCTATTCCCTCCCGACTATGCTACGCAATTACCTGACCATCGCCTTTCGGAACCTGTATAAGCACAAGTTCTTTTCCTTATTGAATATTTACGGACTGGCGCTGGGCATTGCGGCCTTCGTGTTTATTCTGCAATACATCAGTTTTGAACAGAGCGTCAACCGTTTTCACACCCACCTGCCCCAACTCTACCGGGTGCTGCTGGAGGTAAGCTACCAGGGCAAAACCAACACCTGGGCGTACATCCCACCGGCCGCGGGTCCGGCCGCGCAACGGGAATTCAGCGAAGTAAAAGCTTTCTGCCGAATTGCTCCTGACGTAGCCAATGGCGTGGTGACGTATTCGGGGGCCGACTCCAGCCGCTCCCTGCAGTCGTTCAGCGAAGCCAACATTGCATACACCGACGGCAACTTCTTCGAACTGTTTTCCTTCCCGGTGGCAGCGGGCCAACCTGCTTCGCTCAGGCAACCTTATACGGTGGCCATTTCCCAGTCGCACGCACGTAAGTACTTTGGCCGGGAAAATCCGCTGGGCAAGACCCTGACGCTGCACAACCAGTTTAAAACGCTGCCCTACACGGTGGTTGCCGTTTACCGGGACTTCCCCGACAATTCAGACCTGCAGTATGACATGCTGTTCTCTATGGAAACCCTGGCCAACGAAGCCAATCTGAACGGCAACGGCTGGGCCAACCTGAACAGCTTCGACGGACAGTACCTGCATACCTTTCTGCAATTGCAGGAAAAGAGCGACTACCGGCAGTTGGAACAAAAATTCAACGCCTGGAACAAAAAGCGCCAGCCCGACGTGCAAGAGTTGGTTCGTCTGCAACCGGCCGAACATATGCACCTGGCTGCTTCCCTGAGTGACTACTACGTGACCTCCGGCAACCTGGGTTTTATCTACCTGTTTGCGGGCATTGCGGTGCTGATCCTGGTGATGGCCTGGTTCAACTACGTCAACCTTTCGACGGCTACGGCGCTGAAACGGGCCAAGGAAGTGGGCCTGCGCAAAGTAGTCGGCGCCAGCCAGGGGCAACTCATCGGGCAGTTTCTGGGTGAGAGTCTGCTGCTCAACGGACTGGCCTTTGTAATGGCCCTGCTGATCGTCAACCTGCTGCAGGGACAGTTTAACCAACTGATCGGTCACAACCTTTCGCTACGGACTTTCACGCAAAGCCACTTCTGGCTGGGCGGACTGGCCCTGCTGTTGCTGGGTTCGCTGGCTTCGGGCGGCTACAATGCGTTTGCTTTGTCGTCCTTCCAGCCCATTCAGACCCTGAAGGGCGCATTCGGGAAAGTCGGTAAGAATGCCTGGCTGCGTAAAACGCTGGTGGTCTTCCAGTTCTCCATCTCCATTGCACTCATTGCCTCTACCTGCGTGCTCTTCCGCCAACTGCAGTTTATGCAAAACCAGGACCTGGGCGTCAACCTGGAACAGCGCGTGGTGATTGAAGGCCCGCGCATAGTGGAAGAAGGCCAGTATCAGTCAGCCAACGCAGCCTTTCTGAACGAAGTGAGTCAGCTGGCCTTTGTAAAGAACTACTGCAACTCCGGTGTAGTGCCCGGGCGATTTTATAATTTCAACACGGGCGGCATTGTAAAACTCAACGATTCCCGGCCGGGCGATGAGCATAAAAACTACGCGATGGCCATCATCGACGACCGTTATCTGCCTACGTACGAAATCGGACTGGTGGCTGGCAAGAATTTCAGCGCGGCCGACTGTGCCCTGGATTACGAAAAGGCGGCCAAAGTGCTCTTGAACGAAAGAGCCGTGCAGGAACTGGGCTTTGCTTCCGCCCAGGAAGCCGTGGGACAGAAAATCAAATGGGGCCAGGCCTACGAAGTGCTAGGCGTAGTGAAAGATTACCACCACCAGTCGCTGCGCCAGTCCATCGAACCGATGATTTTCCTGCCCCGCACCTACAACGGACACATCACCATCCAGTTGCCTCCTACCCGCATGCGGGAGCAAATGGCCCAACTGGAAAAGCTGTACAAGCAGGTTTTCCCCGGCAACCCCTTCGACTACGCCTTCGTGGACGAACAATACGGAGCGCAGTACCAGTCGGAATTGCGGTACGGTAAGCTGTTTACCGTTGCTTCTTTCCTGGCTATTTTCATCGCCTGCCTGGGCTTGCTGGGGCTGACCAGTTTTACCGTAGAAGCCCGCACCAAAGAGATCGGCATCCGGAAGGTGCTGGGTGCTTCCGTACAACAGATTCTGGCCCTGCTCTGCCGCGATTTCGTCCGGTTGGTGCTGATTGCCTTCGCCATTGCAACGCCTCTGGCCTGGTGGGCCACCCACCGCTGGCTCCAGGATTTTGCCTACCGCGCTCCCATTGGCTGGTGGATATTCGCCCTGGCTGGCGGAATTGCCTTTCTCATTGCCGTGCTTACCATCAGTCTGCGGGCTTTGAAAGCTTCGCGCGCCAACCCGGTGGAAAGTCTGCGGACGGAATGAATTCATTGAGTGAATGGGTGATTGAGTGAATGGGTGATTGAGTGAAGGATGGGGATTTGAAGGAAAAAGGGAGACTGGAGGCAGAGAGAAGGTAGGTAAATAGAAGACGTAAATGCGTGACTGCTCATTTATCAATGGAATGTACTGAGAAGTGAAATTGACAGCTGAGCGCAGTCGAAACAAGGAGCAAAGGCTGGTTGACTGGGCAAGGGAAATTAAAAAAGCATAGGCCAACAAAGAGAATGGAATGCAGGATTGAAATGATAGAAAAGCCAACGGAAGGGGGCTGAACAATCGGGGGTGACCGTAGGTACAAAATGATTTCCGCTCATCCGGCAGATCCGCCTCACCGCAATCCGTGTGAAAACAGTACCCAACTAAATGAGATATTTAAACTGGCGTTGACTGCACAGTTGATGGTTGCTTGAAATAAAGTCAAAATAAATACAAATGGAATACCGGCAGAGCACGCGGACTTCTATTCCCAGCCAGTCTTCTTTTCGCCGGTTTCCTTTTCTCCTTTTACAACTATGATAAAGAACTATTTTCTCATTGGATTTCGGAACCTGCTGCGTAACAAGGGCTACGCTACCCTCAACATTGCCGGGTTAGCCATCGGCATTGCGGCTTGTCTACTCATTTTCACCGTCGTACAGTTTGAGCTGAGTTACGACACCTTCCAGACCCAATACGACCGGATTTACCGGGTGGTCATGGAAGACAAGTACAACAGTGGCGACGTGGGCTACACGCCCGGCATCCCTACGCCCGCCCCGGAAGTACTGCGACTGGATCTGCCGCAGGTGTCGGCAGTGGCGGCGATCAACACGCTGTACGGCAACCAGGTCACGGTACTGGGCGAAAATCCGGAAGCCGCCTTTTCGAGCAAGAAGTTCATTGAGCCGATCGGCGTTTTCTTTATGGAGCCCCAGTTCTTCGACATTTTCGACGCGACCTGGCTGACGGGCAGTCCGGACATTGCCCTGAAGGAACCCAATACCGTAGTGCTCGATCAGTCACAGGCCAGGAAATACTTCGGCGACTGGAAACAGGCCGTGGGGCAATACCTGAAACTGGACAATAACCTGGTACTACAGGTGAAGGGAGTCATCGAAGACGTGCCGGTCCATTCGGACTTTCCGCTGAAGGTGATGATTTCTTACGAAACGTTTAAGAAAAACCCGGATGCCTACGGGTACAGCACCGACTGGAATACCATCAGCAGCAACCACCAGGTCTTTCTGCTCCTGCCCGATCAGCAGGCCTTACCGGGCGTGCAGGCAGCGCTGAAGAAAGTGTCGGAAAAGCAATACGACGGCGTGGGCAACACGAAGCGCGTTCACATGGCCCAGCCGCTCAGTGACATTCACTTCAATGCCCGCTACGGTAACCTGGGCGATCACCTCACCAGCAAATCCACGCTCCTCACGCTCTCTTTCATCGGCGTGCTGATCCTGATCATGGCCTGCATCAACTTCGTGAACCTGGCCACGGCCCAGGCCCTGAGCCGCTCCAAAGAAGTGGGCGTCCGGAAGGTATTGGGCGGCAACCGGATGCAGCTGATGGGGCAGTTTCTGGGCGAAACCACACTGATTGTCTGCGTGGCAATGGTGCTGGCCATTGTCATTGCCCAGGTTTCGCTGCCCTACCTCACGAAGGTTTCCAACGTGCCGGAAGGCATTCCCTTCCTCAACAATCCCTATGTCATCGTATTCCTGATTGCCATTACCATTGTAGTCAGCTTTTTGTCCGGTCTGTATCCGGCCCTGGTGCTGTCCGGCTTTGAGCCCATCCAGGCGCTGAAAACGCAGATTACCGCCCGCAACATCGGCGGCGTGCCCCTGCGCCGGAGCCTGGTGGTGGTGCAATTTGCCATTTCCCAGGTGCTCATCATCGGTACGCTCATTGCGCTGGGACAGATGAACTACATCCGGGGGATGGACCTGGGCTTCCGGAAGGAGGCGGTGTACATCGTGCCTATGAGCAACGACAGCCTCAGCCGGATGCAGTTTACGGCTTTCAAAAGCCAGTTGGCCCAAAATCCCGCCATCCAATCGGTGACACTGGCCAACGATGCGCCTTCTTCCGACAACCGCTGGGGCCGCAACTTCTACTTCGACCACAGCACCGAAAACCGCGACTTCTCTACTTCCATGAAGTACGCGGATCCGGACTACTTCCGCACTTACGGAATGGAGTTTGTGGCCGGCAACAGCTACCCGGACGGTGACACGGCCCAGTCTTACGTCGTCAACGAAACCTTCCTGCGAAAACTGGGGGTAAAAAATATGCAGGAAGCCATCGGCAAGACGGTCCGGCTGGGCGGTCGCGGCCCCTGGCTCCCCATCGTAGGCGTGGTAAAAGACTTCAAAACCTCTTCCGTCCGCGATCCGCTGCAACCGATCGTCTTTGCGGCCGACAAGGCCAACTATTATCAGGCCGGCATTAAGATCCGGTCGCGCAACGTGCCTGCCACGGTGGCCGAAATCAAGGCGCTCTGGGAAAAGTCATTCCCGGCTTACGTCTACAACGGCTCCTTCTTCGACGAAAGCATCGACCGCTTTTACCGGCAGGAAAGCCAGCTGGCCCTGACCTACCAGATCTTCGCGGGACTGGCCATCTTTATTTCCTGCCTGGGCCTGTACGGTCTGGTGTCGTTTATGGCGGTGCAGAAAACCAAGGAGATCGGCATTCGGAAAGTGCTGGGCGCTTCCATTACCGACATTGTTGGGCTCTTATCCAAAGAATTCCTGCTGTTAATTACCCTGGCCTTTGTATTAGCAGCCCCGGTCGCCTATTATATGATGAACAACTGGCTCCAGAACTTTGAATTCCGTATTCCTTTCAGTGCAACCAACTTCCTGATTACCCTGGGCGTGTCGCTGCTGATTGCGCTGCTCACGGTAGGCTACCGGGCCATTCGCGCGGCCCTGGCCAATCCGGTGAAGAGTCTGAGGACGGAGTGAGGTAAGTTTGGGAGTTGAGGAGTTTAAGAGTTGAGGAGTGAGGAGTGATTGATAGGGTTGCTGGGCGCAGCCGAAGCGATGGTGATTGCGGAATAGAAGAAAGGGCGAATGGAAAAGATGATGATCAGGGTTAACTCAAGTCATTGTTAAAACAGCGCCCTACCGATACCGCTCCTGTAGTCTTGACGCTACAGGGGCGGTTTACATTGAAGTAGTCAGGGAACTCTGCTTTAGTTAATTGTGAAATAGTCGGCGTTCTGAAAAATCATCTTCATTTTATCTCGCAGGTTCTGGAAGGATACTTCATCAAGTTGATAATCAATTTTTACAATAGAGGTGCCCAAAGCTTTTCTTCCTACCTCATTCAATTTGATACAAAGCCGTGATGAGGACAGCTTTATCCGATCAATACCGCCGTAATCGCCCAAATACGCTCCCTGCTCCGGAGCATTACGCACAATATAGTACCTATTCTAGTTCTTTCTCCTGCTCATTGTATTCCAAGGTATCCTGAATCATAAAATAGCACTGACTCCAATGGAATATAGAATTTATATATTGGTCACTATCTTCATGTTGGGTTGTAACCATCATAAACAATCAGCCGAACCTAAAGTGTTAGATCTACCTTCCTTATGGAAGGCAGAGCGAATCATCCCCTGTAAATCAGGTGACTTATTGTTAGAGAGTCAATCCGATCCGGGTAATGATCATTCCAGAAGAGAGTTGCTGTTGTACAACGCTAAAAATGAGTTCCTAGATGCCATTGCTATATTTGGTACTGTTCAAGAAGTTGAAACAGATAAAATATATATTAATCATGCTCCTAATGATTATTGGGCTTCAAACAGTATCGGTGATTTAAAAATTGAATATGTCACGTTGAAATGGATAAGCAAAGGAGGAGGGGGTATTGGGTCTTTCCTGGTCGATTCTATAAGATACCATCAAAAAAATAGGAAGGTAGACCTTTATCTGAGAAAACCCGTCGAACAGTTTATAACTGATCTGGATGAGGTAGGTATTCACTGGTCTGAGTTTATAATTGCTGAGAAGCGGCAAGTGGCTTTACAAGACATTGATTTTGATCCTGTCAGTAAAGGCAGATTCACCATTACTCGTTGGGAAAAGGACCACACCAATTCCACCGAATACTTTTATTTAAGTGATCAGCAAGTTCTCAATAAACTGTTCCTTCAAATAATAGAAAACAGGATCAAGTGATCATTATTAGCCATTGCTGGTCTTAAAAAGAAAAGTCCCAATCTGATAGCAGGTTGGAGCTATACTTTGATCGAATGGGAAAACTGCAGTTTTTCCCTACATAAAAGAAGGGCAGGATATTCATCCCTACTCCGCTTCTAATCCATTAGGAGCCTCCTCTCACCTAAGTAACACTATCAGGGCCACCGTGGCTATCTTTCCGCGATTCTAAACCCACGGCCTACTTCCGGGCCACAATGGAACTCAACAATGCCGTCATAGAAGATGCACAAAAAGCACGGAGCCAGCCTGGTAAATATATCCTACCAGATATCAATCGGATTGCACTGAGATAATCAGTCTGGCAGGATTGCCTAAATTTGACGTATTTGCCGTTCTCATCCATCATCACCCATGAAAAAACACCTGATTCTCTTCCTTTTCCTGCTCAGCCTGCACCAGATTTACGCCCAGTCGCGTCCCTTGTTTCCACAGATGCCGGGCATGGTATCCTACACCTACCGTCACAGCTTCCAGAAAGACGTAGCTGCCACCTTGGACACCATCAAAGCCCTGGGCATTACCGACATGGAGTTTTCCAATCTCTTCGGGCAAACGGCCACCGACCTGCGGAAGATGCTGGATGAACGGGGCATGCAATGCTCCTCTTTCGGCGTGGGTTATGCCGATCTGCAAAACAAGCTGGCCGAAGTGGGTCGGAACGCCCAAACCCTGGGTGCCCAATTTGTTCGGGTGGCCTGGGTGCCCCACGACGGCCCTTTTACCCTGGAACTGGCCAAAAAGACCGTCGAAGATTTTAACCGGTTTGGCAAGCAGCTGAAGGAAGAATACGGCCTGACGTTCTGCTACCACAACCACGGCTTTGAGTTTGAACCCTACGGCAAGGGCACCCTGTTCGACTACATTGTACAGCAGACCAACCCAGCGTACGTCAGCTTCGAGATGGACATTCTCTGGACGTTTTTTCCGGGGCAGGACCCGGCGGCTTTGCTCAAAAAATACGGCAACCGCTTCAAACTAATGCACCTGAAAGACCTGCGCAAGGGCGTAAAAGGCAATCTGTCGGGTGGTACGCCGGTAGAGAACGACGTGGCGCTGGGCACCGGTCAGATTGATTTGCCGGCGGTATTGAAAGCCGCCAGCAAAGCGGGTATTCAGCACTACTACATCGAAGACGAAAGCCCCAACATAGCAGTACAGGTGCCGCAGAGCATCGCCTATCTGAAAAGCCTGAAAAAGTAGTGTAAGTAGGTTGGGAACACGTTCTTCCTACCTCAGAACCAGCCTGGCTAATCTGCCGAATGCACCGGGCTACCTATTCCTGAACAGAAAGCAAATACCTTCGCAGGCCTGCTTGTGAATAAGGGCTGCGTCCGGATAGCCAACCAATGGGAACTGATTCCGTTGAAATGCCAAACCCAGCCGCCTACGCACAGACAGGCCGTTGCACAACAGCCCTCATGGACACCCACCCATTGCGTTAAGCACAGGGATTAGCTGCTCCAAGGCGCTGGCGTACCTCCGCCCTTGGGAAGGTTGCCGGAAGGAAGGTACCGGAAACGGCTGGTTGGATCATAAAATGACCGGCTCTATGCGAACAGTTTTTATTTTTCTGATAATGGGTATCTGCAGCGCATCGGCCCTCTACGCTCAGCAGAGCCCCGATACGCTGGGTACGCAAGCCGTAGATATCCGCTATGGCAGCCAAGGTTTCGAATTCAGGACCCGGGATGGGCTTTTTTCACTTCAGCTACAGAGCCGGCTCCAGTTCCGGTACGTGACGCCCAACGATCAGAACCCCCTCACGTTCGATGACTTCGATGTCGATGAACGGCAGATGTTCAAGATCAACCGGGCACGGCTCACAGTGGGCGGACACGGTTTCCAACCCTGGCTGAAGTACTACTGGCAGTACGAACTGGCTCAGGGCAACCTGCTCGACTTCCGCATCATGGTGGAGAAGTGGCCCTGGTTCAACATCAAGGTGGGACAGTGGAAGGTGGAATACAACCGGGAACGCGTGATCTCTTCAGGTAAGCAGCAAATGGCTGATCGCTCCATCATCAACCGCCCTTTTACCATCGACCGCCAGCAGGGCCTGAGTGTCTACGGCCGGCTACGGGGAAAAGGAGCCGCCGATGTGAGCTACTGGCTGGCGGCACTCACCGGCAATGGGCGGGGTGCCGTCACCAGCGAAGAAGCAGAGCTGATGTACGTAGGTCGGCTGCAATGGAATTTTACCGGTCAGGAGTTGGAAATGGCCGGATCGGATACGGAATACCAGCGCCGGGGCAGGGGCACCATTGCGCTTGCGGCGGCCACCAACCGCAGTCCCTACACCCGTTTTTCCCAATCCGGCGGCGGCTCCCTGGAAATGTTTGAAGCAGCCGATACCAGTCGCTACCGGGTACAGCAATGGATGATTGAAACGGCATACATGTACCGGGGCTTTTCATGGCAGAGTGAGTTTCACTGGAAACAGGTCAATGATATGGCTTTCAACCGTTCGGCCAGCTTGCGGGGCAGCTATTGGCAGGCCGGCTACTTTTTTCATTACCTCTGGAAACGGATACCCAGGCCGCTGGAGATGGCTTTCCGCTACGCCGCCTACCGCCCCGACCTGAAAGTGCCCCAAAACCTGCAGCAGGAATATACCCTGGCCGCTAACTGGTTTTTCAAGGAGCACCAGAACAAACTGACGGCTGAACTCAGCTGGTTTACCTTCGAAGACCGGTTATTGCGGCAGGCCGACGATCTGCGTTTCCGCTTGCAGTGGGAGATTTCGTTTTAAAAGGGGTTGTAAGCCCACTCTGACCGAAGGCCATACCCCTATTGAGACTGGCTTTGAAGAGAGCACACAAAAATTCCCGTGATTGACTCCACGGGACGCTGCCCGGTACGTATTTTAGCCAGACCAACACACACAATGAAAATAGCTACTTACAACGTCAACAGTGTCAATGCCCGTCTGCCCGTGCTGCTTCGCTGGTTGGAAATTACCCAGCCCGATGTGGTCTGCCTGCAGGAACTGAAGGCTCCCCAGGAAAAATTCCCGGTCGAAGCCATTGGGGGAGCCGGATACGGCGCGGTCTGGCAGGGACAAAAGAGCTGGAACGGCGTGGCGATTTTGGCCCGGGGCACGCAACCGCAGGAAATCCGGCGGGGCCTGCCCGGCGATGCGGAAGACACCCAGAGCCGCTACCTGGAAGCGGAGGTGCAGGGCATCCGGATTGGCTGCCTGTACCTGCCCAACGGAAACCCGGCTCCCGGACCGAAGTATGATTATAAGCTTCGCTGGCTGGAACGACTGGCTGCCCACGCCACCCAGTTGCTTCAGTCCGATCTTCCGGTAGTGCTGGCCGGCGATTACAACATCATCCCTGCTGACATCGACGTGGATAAACCCGAACGCTGGCTCGACGATGCGCTGTTCCGTCCGGAAGTACGCAGTGCTTATCGCCAACTGCTGGAAAACGGCTGGACGGATGCCTTGCGGCAACTGCACCCGGAGGAACGCATCTTCACTTTCTGGGATTACTTCCGCAACGCCTACTGGCGCAATGCCGGCCTGCGAATCGACCATCTGCTGCTCAGCCCTACTCTGGCCCCGCGTCTGCAGGCCGCGGGCGTGGACCGGGAAGTACGCGGCTGGGAAAAAACCAGCGACCACGCCCCCACCTGGATTGAACTGGGTGAGTGATCTTCTTTTTCAGTTGAAATAGAAAATGACAGTTGGAATGTTAGTGGTGATAAAATGAAAATGAAATACGAGATTACAAAATCAGCTTTGAAGTTTTCGATTGCCGGAATTTTTATTCCCGGATTCTCGATGATTGTCGTACTCGGGTTACAAATGCTGATAAACTTGGTTGTAAAGGATTGTGAAGTCGCTTGGAAAATGCTCTTTGTCATTATGACTCTTGGAGCTATAATTACTCCAATTATTTTTGGAAATCGTGTTTTGAAAGCTAATCAAATAGATGATTTTTTTGCGGCCAATCTGTGGCTTTACAATTTGAGTGAATACATTTTTCTTCAAGTAGCACTTGGTTGGTTATATAGCAGCACGGATACGCTCTGTTATAGAACTGATGGACAGAATGGACTTCAATTCGTGTTTACAGCTTGGATTGGGTTAATTATAATATTGATTTACAGTTTTATTTTAGATTTAATAAAGAATAACCACCACTAACACCGCCAAGCCTTCCAGCAGTCCGCCCAAGCGCATAGTCGGAAAAGCAGGCTACGCCGTCGATTGGCTTCGGTGCGTTTTACGCAACTACAAAAAAATACAGATGGGATTAAACGCCTTTGCCGTAACAGACATTACACTTACTGACTGTGAGAACATATTTAGTTCAAAATTCTGCTATTTTTTGTGCGGCTTGGATGCCCACACCAATCCTGAGTTTAAACAGTTAGAAAAGGTATTGGACTGTGATTTGTCCGTTTTGAAACAGATGGATCTGTATCATTTTTCAGAAAGTGAAGAACAAGCCTGGTTACAAACAGAAGCAGAATCAACCGCTGATGAAGAAAAAATCAAACAAAGGTTTAGGGTTGGCCGAACAGAAGCTTTCCAGGAAATCGGTCAATTAAAAGTGTCGTTGCAGACCCTATTATTGCGACTAAAGTCATCGGTTAGGTATTACGACCAATTAGCGTACAATGAAGAGTGGTTATATGAATACTTCAAGGGAGGCAATTTTGAAAAGGATATAGAAGAGGTGCTTGCGGTTGCTATTTGTGCCGAAAAAGAAGGAGCAAGCCGAATAACATTCGCAATGGAATAAAAATGTGTAGAACACACACCCGCTGCCAACGGGTGCGCTTCACCGCAAAGCAACAGCTTAAGCACCCCCGATCCATATTACTCACCTAATACTGGGTAAAGCCGAGGAAACCTACGTTGGTTTGGGTATGATAGTGGCGACGTCTGGATGGCGGTAAGACTTACGGAGAAAGGATTCAAAAAAAAATAAGCAAACGCAAGCATGTCGCAGGAAGCCATCGTAATCATAGACCCCCAGAAAGACTTCACCAGCATAGAGGGTGCTTATGCCAGCCGACACGCGGGCATCAGCCAGATTTTACGGGCCAAAAATGTAATCAATGAATTGCTGAGCCGGACCAACCACCCCCGTATATGGACGGTTATTTCTGATTACCGGATCGATCAGTTTGGTCAGGGCCTCTCCATCTGTATTCCCGGAACGGAGGGACACGAAGTTGACATTCCAACTGTCAATAGCAACCGAATCCTGGTAAAGGAAGCACACAGTTGTTTTTCCTCCCGGGCATTCAATGACTGCGTAGAGAAAGAAAATGTGACCCGATTCATCTTGTGCGGTTTTCTGGCTGAGTATTGCGTTCGTGAAACGGCGCTGGACGGTCTGCAAAAAAGATACGAAGTCCTGCTGCTTACAGACGCGATTGGTACCGGCGACGACGTTCAGCACCGAAAAGAAAACGTGTTTCGTGAGCTCAGGGAGGCGGGTGCCAAACTCGTTACGATGCGTTCCGTAGAAATTCAATGCCGACCGGATGTTACGTGGAAATAACGCTATAAGAAGTTGCGTTTATTAGGCAGCTCATTATTATGAATGATAACGCAGCTTTAATCGATGCCATTCGTCAAGTGGTGCCACTGACCGACCACGAAGAACAATTTGTCAGTGCGTTGTTTGAACCCTATACCATTCGGGTCGGCGAATTCTTTCTGAAAGTCGGCGAGGTCTGCCGGCACGTGGGCTTTGTCAACCAGGGCCTTCTGCGGTATTACGTACTCGACGACGGCGAAGAACACACGTATGACTTCTCGCCCGACAATACCTTCACCTGCAATTACGAAAGCTTCCTGAACGGGTCGCCCTCCACCCGATTCATCCAGGCGGTAGAAGATACCCGGCTGTTGCGAATCAGTTACGACCATCTTCAACGGCTCTATGAGGAGTTAACACACGGGCAGAAATTTGGCCGGCTGGTAGCGGAACAGCTTTTTGTGTCGCACCTGCAAAAACTCACTTCCTTCTATCGTGATACCGCCGACCAGCGGTACGATCATTTCCTTCGTTTGTTCCCCGGCCTCGCTGACCGCTTGCCGCAGTACGTGGTCGCTTCTTACGTAGGTATCAAGCCTCAGTCATTGAGCCGGCTTCGCGCGCAGCGGGCGGGAAAGCACTATTAGACGATCTTCACCTAGGTGAATGTGTGCCCACCGGGTGGTAAATACCTTTGTATTGTCAAACCAAACCATACGACAATGCAAACGAATTACCTGCCCTTGTGGGCTAAATGCGCGGGTTACTTCTTCGGGTTTAGCCTGCTTTTCATCGGTATCCGCTTCCTGCTTATGCCCGAAGTGAGTGAGCGCGGCTTTGGGCTCTTTTACAATCAGCCCAATGACGCTTTTCACTCCATCAAAGGGATCCGGGATGCCTTTTCCGGTCTGATCCTCGTGATCTTTACGGCCCTTCAGTGGCGAAAGCCCCTGGCAGTCGTCGCGCTGGCTGGGTCATTGGTGCCGGTGGTGGATATGTTGGTGGTCCTGACGACACCCGCCGTACCGGGAGCAGCATGGATTCACGGTCCTACGGCAGTGGCACTCTGGGTTTTCAGTTATTTTTTGCTTCGTACCCAGACCGCACCCAACCATGCTCATCCTGCTTAACGGTTTGCTGTACGTGCACTTCGCTGCCTTTCTGGTATATCTGGCTACGTTGCTTCGGCAGTGGGATCAGCCTGTCAAGCAGACCACCCACTGGATGCTGTATTGCGGCATTACCTTGTTGCTCACCGGCATCGGACTGGTCGCGATCCGGTATCCGGAAGTCAACTACGTAAAGTAGTACCCAAAAGTGCGCTTTTTATGGTCATTGCGGGAATAACCGGCGCCCATCGGGGAAAAGTACTGCCCAACCCAACCTGGCGGTGGCTCATTGGGTTAACCATTCTGACAGCGTTCATTGCGCTCTGGCGCACGGCCTGAACGGCAGAAGGAGATGAGCATGACCCTACAATCCGTTCTGTTTCGCAGCAAAATGCGTTTCCTCTGTCAGGATGATCTGAAGGCAGCGGGACCTCAAAAAATAGCGGCGTTTCACGTAACCAACGAATTGCTTATCAAGCATTGGCGAAAGCAAGAGCTTACCGGGGCCTCACGCCTCACGGACGCAAAAAAGTAATTCAACGAAAAAGTTGAACCGGCGGTGAGTATCACTTTCCCATTTGCTTCCCTACTAAACGGAGAACGATCCATCCGGAGCGGTTCAAAAGGCGATATTTCGGTAGCCAACCTTTTTTGAACCGTTCAAGGTAGATCGTCCGCCTCCGTTGATCAGAAAACCCGTCCGAATGAAGCGTATTATCCTATGGGTAGGAGCCGTGTGGCTTGCCTCCTGCCAGTCTACCCATTTAACCAACGAACAGCCAGCCGCTGGCTACACCACCTACGTCAATCCCTTTATCGGAACCGCCCCGCTCACCGATCCGGCCATTCTGGGGTATCGCCTGCCGGAGGGTTGGCGCTCCTGGGCCGGGCTGGTGTTTCCGGGCAGTTCCCTGCCCAACGCCATGGTGCAGTTGAGTCCGATGACCGAATACGGATCGGGGGCGGGCTACGAATACGAAGACACGCTCATCTACGGCTTTACGCACACCAACAAAGGGCACTGGAACCTGTGCAACATTCCCGTGCTCCCGGTTTCTGGAGCTGCCCCGACCGACGGCAAATTTGCTTCCCGCTTTTCGCACCAGCGGGAGAAGGCTTCTCCGGGCTACTACCAGGTGTACCTTGATGATTATCAGGTGGAGGTGGAGCTTACCTCTACCCTGCGGTGCGGCTATCACCAGTACGCCTACCAGAATCCGAAGGGCCGACAAATCCTCTTTGATCTGGCGAAGGCCAACAACCGGGTACGGGGCTGGAGCATCGAACAAGTAAACGACCGGACCCTACAGGGCTATCAGGACATGGGCGAAGACCGGATTTATTTTTACGCCCGCCTGAACCAGCCCATGGAGCGGCTGGAAAAGAAGGACGAAAACACGAAGGAAGGCTACGCGATCGCGCACTTACGGGATGGCAGCCCCGAACCCGTTGAGATGAAAATCGCCCTGTCCTTTGTGAGTACGCAAAATGCCCAACAGAACCTGGAAGGGGAAATCGCCGATAAAACCTTTGCGCAGGTGCGGCAGGAAGGCAACCAGCTTTGGGAAGGCGTCCTGTCGAAAATTCAGGTCAAAGGGGGCACCGAAAAGCAGAAGCAGCTTTTTTATTCGTCCCTCTACCGGTCGCTACTCTGGCCGGCCCTGCGCAGCGACATTAACGGCGAATACACCGACGTCAAACGCCAGGTAGTCAAGGCTGACTTTAATTACTATACCCTTCCGTCGCTGTGGGACACCTACCGCAACAAGGATGTGCTGCTGGGCATTGTTTCACCGCAGGTCACGCTGGACGTGATCAAGTCGATGAAGGACATGGGCGACAAGACGGGCTTCATTCCCACGTTTTTTCACGGCGACCACGCCGCCTCTTCCATCACCGGAGCGTACCTGCGGGGCATCGACGGGTTCGACGTGAAAGGCACCTACGCCCTGCTGCTGAAAAATGCAACCGTAGAGGGCGGCACCCGGCCCTTCATCAGCGAATACATGCAGAAAGGCTTCATCTCCGACCCGGATATTCCGAACCCGCACGTGGAAACCAAAGCCAAGGCGGGCGTCTCCAAAACCCTGGAATACGCCTACGACGACTATTCGCTGGCCCAACTGGCCAAACGGCTCGGTGATACGGAGAACTACCGGAAGCTGATGGAGCGGTCGAATAACTACAAAAACGTGTTTGATCCTACTACCCGATTTATGCGGGGTCGGCTGGAAAACGGCGAATGGATCAAAAATTTCAATCCGCAATACCCTTACTACGAATACATGTACCGGGAAGCCAATGCCTGGCAGGTGTCGTTCTTTGCCCCGCATGACATGCAGGGCCTCATCGCCCTGTACGGCGGTGAGCAAAACTTCGAAGCCAAGCTGGATTCGCTCTTTACCCTGCCCTGGAACCCCCAGCACATCGCCCGCAACGTAGAAACGATGGTAGGCCAGTATTGCCACGGTAACCAGCCGGACCACGAAGCCCCCTTTGCCTACCATTTTGTGGGCAAACCGGAAAAATCACAGCAACGGATCGACTACATTCTCAATCACTTGTACGGCATCGGCGACGAAGGGCTGGCGCTCTGCGGCATGGACGACGCCGGCGAAATGTCGGCCTGGTACGTATTCAGTGCCCTGGGGCTGTATCCCTTTTCGGCGACCGACCCGGAATACATCGTGACCGTACCGCTGTTTGAGGAAGTGAAGTGGCAAACCGGCAATGGGAAAGTGCTCACCATTAAAAAGCCTTCGAAAAGCCGGAAACTCAAAACCATCCGGGTGAACGGCCAGACAATTTCGGGCTACTTCGTACCCCACGACTTGCTGAAAAACGGCGGTGAAATTGAAATCCTGACGGCGGACTGAGCAAGTTGGCAACTGGTTATCACCCAGCGGATTGGGTTCATATCGAATTGTCCGCATATTTTTATAATTCGGCGTAGGCACACGCCTGGAGGCGTGTTCCTACTGTTCATTTCAACGGAACAGTTAGTAGATCTTCCCATGTATTGAAAAATTGGAAAGCTTGCGCCTATGAATAGGAAGAATCGCATTGCGCTAGGATGACTACGATACAAACCACGATTTACTGGCGGTGCCTTTGTTCGGGCAGGAAGTTTTAGTTACCTTTTTCTCCAAAACTGCCTCCCATCACAACAATGAACACGGAACGTTTGCCTTTCAATCCGGAGAATACGGCCACCCGAAAACTCACCAAAGAGGAAGCGATCCCTTATGACTTACTGCTGCTTGCTGACGAGACCATAGAAGCCATTGACCGATACGCAAAAGAGGGTGAAATCTACGTGTTGGAAGTAAACGGTCAGCTCATTGCGGCCTACATACTTCAGGTAGTTGAACCAGAAAAGATAGAAATCAAAAACATTGCGGTAGACACCCATTATCAGGGGCAGGGCATTGGTACATTTTTATTGAGAGATGCCACCAGCAGAGCCAGAGCTCAGGGCTACCGAACCATCCTGATTGGAACGGCCAATGGGGCAATCAAACAATTGTATCTGTACCAGAGAGAAGGTTTTGAGATAACGGCCATCAGGAAAAACTTTTTCGTTGATAATTATCCAAATCCCATCTTTGAAAATGGCATTTTATGCAAGCATATGATTGTGTTGGAGAAGAATACCTAAGGAGAAAACGACCTCTGATACCGAATTATCTGCCGGCCTTCAATGCCTGGAGTGCTTTTCTGCTTTTCCGAACAACATCAGGTGCTGCCAGGGAAAGGCATCTTTGTTTTCCAGAAGCACCAAACCCACGGCTTCCATAGGGCTACCCGCCCACCCGGCTTGAGCAAACGGCAGCCTTTCCGGACATGTTACCGGAAAGGCCGTCTGGCTAAAGAATGCGCTCAGAGCCGGGCAATGGTCACCAGCAGGGTATTGCTTTTGGTTTTTTGTTGAGCCAACCGGGTGTTGCGAAGCACATTTCTCAGACCCGTATTCAATAACCGTACATCCCGGCGGCATTGGGGACTGAGGCGTTTTCCCTCGATGCGTTCCTCATACAGCAGTTCGTGCGTCTCGGTGTACATACGCACAATGGTAAAGGCTTTGCCGTACAGGTTGCTTTCAATGACCCAGTAACCGCTTTCGGGCTGCGGCCTCACTTGCGCGTGGGCATTGGACAAAGATACCGACAACGACAGGGCGGTGCCAAGAAAAAGGGAGCGGAAGGTGGAAAAAGCGTTCATGGTGTTTGGTGGAATAAGTGATCGTTCAGACGGGGAGAGGGTTGGATAGCGCTTGCCTGCTGAACCGGGAAAATGCCCTCCTCTCTCAACCGATTACCCTAAGATAAACACCCCAAAAAGGCTTTGCTGGAATAGTCGTCGGATGCCGGAGATGCGAAGCTACAAGGCGCTCAAAGGCCGGGAAGTGGTATTGAGCGACCCAACAGGCCGTTGGGCGGCGATTTTTTGCAGTTGGTCTACAATTGGTCCGAAAACTAGCAACTGAGGGACAGAACTGCTACTTTTAAACAACGAATCGGAACCGAATGCCATGCCCTTCCTGAGTACTGAGTTTGTTTTCTCCAAAGCGCCTCGTTACCGCCTGGCCCGGCACGCGACGTTTTGGGGCGTATGGGCCTTGTTTTTTGCGGTTATTTACGGCACCCGTCCGCACTATTTCGATGAGAAGTGGTTTTACGTCCTCACCTCCTATACGCTTTCCTTTCTGGAAGCGGTCATCTACATGCCCAATCACATGCTCATCAGCTACGGCATTATCTACGTGCTGATGCCCAGGTACCTGTTCAAGGGCAAATACCTGCAATTACTGCTGGGCTTGGTACTGTTGGTGGTCCTGGTGCAAGTCAGTGCCCATCAGCTCACCGTACACCTGGTCGTGCAGATTCGGCATTCCCTGGGCCTGCCCGCCCCCATGAGTAGTTTTTACTACAGCCTGATGGCGGGCTTACGAGGTGGCGTGACTGTCGCGGGTTTTGCCGCCGCCATCAAACTGATGAAGTATTGGTATCAGAAGCAGCAGGACAATCAGATGCTCATTCAGAAGAACCTGGAAAGTGAACTTAAAATGCTGAAGGCGCAGGTACACCCGCACTTTCTTTTCAATACGCTCAATAACCTGTACGCCCTGACGCTGGAAAACTCCCCGAAGTCGCCCGACGTGGTGCTCCGGTTGTCGGCCTTGCTCAATTACATGCTCTACGAATGCAACGCGCAGCGGGTATCGTTGCGGCAGGAACTGGATTTGCTCCAGCATTACATTGCCCTGGAAAAAATCCGCTACGAAGACCGCATTGACATCTTTGTCCAGGTTACCGGAGAAGTGGAGGGGAAAGCCATTGCACCGCTGCTGTTGCTGCCTTTTCTGGAAAACAGCTTCAAACACGGCACCAGTGAGCAACTGGATCAGGCCTGGATCGGGCTGGATCTGTCGGTGACTAACGAAACCATGAAGATGAAGCTGATCAACAGCAAAAATCCGACGAAGCCGTCCAATCCTCCTTCCGAAGGGATCGGGCTGCAAAACGTACGCAAACGGCTGGAACTCATGTACGCGGACCGGCACGAACTGCGGTTGGTAGATGAAGAAGAAACCTTCATGGTAATTCTGACTTTGCAGTTGGAAGAAAGCCCTCCGGTTGCGGCGGCCCTTGCTTCGCCGGCAAATCAGCAGCCCGTTTCCGCCTGATCGTTTGAATAAAAAACCGTATGAAAACCCGTTGTGTATTGGTCGATGATGAACCCCACGCGCTGGATGTGCTAGAGTCGCACATCAGGGCGGTGGGGTCGCTCGAAATTGTAGCCCGTTGCAGCCACGCACTGGCGGCGTTTGAAGTGTTGCAGCAGGAAAAAGTAGAAGTGCTGTTTCTGGACATCCAGATGCCCCGTCTTTTGGGAACTGACTTCGTGAAAGCCCTGCGGAATCCGCCCCGGGTCATTTTTACGACAGCCTACCGCGAATATGCCCTCGACGGTTTTGAACTGGATGTGGTGGATTATCTCATCAAACCCATTTCGCTGGAGCGTTTCCTCAAGGCCATTGCCAAACTCAACCGCCTGCTGAGTCTGGAAGAACCGGCGGCCATGCCCACCGACAATCGTCTTCCCGAACAGGAGCCTTTTCTGTATTTCCGGATTGACCGGCAAATGGTAAAAATTCTGCTGAAAGATATTCAGTACGTTGAAAGCCTCAAAGACTACGTACGCATCGTGACGCCTGGCAAGTCATACCTGGCCAAGCAGACCATCAGTTCGTTGGAAGAAAAACTGCCCGAATCCCGGTTTGTCCGGGTGCACCGGTCGTTCATTCTGGCACTTGACCGGATTGATGCCTACCGGGGCGACAGCGTACTCCTGGCCGGGAAGGAACTGCCCATCGGGCGCAACTACAAGCACGAACTCTACAAAACGCTGCAAGCCCTTTCCACGCCGCACCTGATAAAGTAAAGTGGCCGTTTTCTGAAGGCCGGTTGCACCGGCAGGCTTTCTCCGGCTGTTTACCGCCCGGATTGAGTAGCCCGTTTACCAAACAGCATCAGGTGCTGCCAGGGAAGGCCCTCTTTGTTTTCCAGTAGCACCAAACCCACTGCTTCCATTTCCTTGCGGGCTTGCTTCAGACTCATTTTGTGCAGGGGTTTGATCGGCACTTTCGGATCTTCGGCCCGGTATTCCACCAGGGCTACCCGCCCACCTGGCTTGAGCGAACGGACGATCTTTTCCATCATTTCCCGCGGATGGGAGAATTCGTGGTACGCGTCTACCATCAGCACCAGATCAACGCCACCAGCGGGCAGTTGCGGGTCGTCGATGTTTCCCAGCACGGGCTGAACGTTGGTCACTTTCCGCCGCTGCTTCTGTTGATTCAGCAAGTCAATCATTTCGGGCTGGATGTCGACGGCCAGTACTTTTCCCTTCGGCACCACCTGACTGATGGGAAAGCTGAAGTAGCCGGTACCGGCACCAATGTCGGCGACAACGTGGTCGGGTTGCAGATTCAGGGCGCTCACCAGCAAATCGGTGCGCTCTTCCTGTACCCGCTCTGGCCGCTCAAGCCACTCCGCTCCCAGGTGTCCCATGACCTGGGCAATTTCACGGCCCATATAATACTTGCCCGTACCCGCCGAACTGGCTTCCCGGTACTGGTACACGCTATCCGTGACCGCCTGCGGCACTTGACTGGCCGATTTTGCCCGGTCACCCGGTTGGGCGCAGGATACTAAACTACCCAGGCTAAACAGCACCAGCAGAAAATCGCGCTTCTTTGCCATAGCAATACGAATGCTTAAAATGTACGAACGCTTCATCTACAATCAACGCGCAACACACCTCCATTGTTTGGCGGCTTACGTGCAGCCACGAATCTGATCAGGCAGTCGGTTGACAATGAATTAAATCAGATAAGAACTGATTGCTGAGCAAATAGATAAGATAGCGGGTGATCACACTGCCAACGGATCGGTAGCGCATCTATATCAACTTCCGCCCCTCAAAACCGCTCCCCAATGCCAAAGTAGAAGCCGGCCGGTCCGGTGAGGCCCCATCCGTAATCGATAGTGACGTTGGTGCGCGATTTCCGGTTGAGTTTGATGCGAAGGCCGATACCGACACCGGGCAACAGGCGGGCAAAACGCTCCGCAATGGGTTCGGACACACTGTGTCCGTTGACGAACACCACGCCCCCCAATAAACCGCTTCGACTGATGGTAAAGCGATATTCCGTTTCCAGGTAAACCATGTTTTTCCCCCGGTAGCGCCCCGAACGGTATCCCCGGCCGGTGAGACCGTAGGCATCCCAACCGATGGCTGGCAGATCCAGGTACGGTGGGTTGCCATCGACGACCGACCAGACGAAGGTCCAGATGGCCAGGATGTGCCGGGTATCGGTACGCAGTTTCAGATACTGCCGGAAATCGAGCGTGACCGACTGCCAGTTTTCGTCGCTGCCCAGCAGACCCAGGTTGAAGCGGTAATTAAAACTGGCGTACGAGCCACCCAGTGGATTGATGGAGTTTTGCCGGGTGTCGCGGAGCAGGTTCAGGGAAAATCCCGAAGAAGTGGAATGGGAACCGGTGCCGTAGCCATACTGCCGGAAGGGTGTTGCCACGCCCGGCTCTACGTTTTCTTCACGGATGTTGTAGTGGTGATCCAGGTGATAACCAATGCCGAAATAGAGCGATTTGTACGCGCGCTTGAAGGCAGTTTGGTACAGCCGCAGGTAGTTGGAAAAAAGACGAATCTGCGCGCTGTCGGGTGAGTAGGCACCCAGACCGTAAGTAAACTCCGGATAAACCGACAGCCGCCAGTCTTCCAGAATGTTTGTCCGGTTGTTGTTGGACCAGAGAATGGCCCGGATGGGAAGCGAAAACTGTCCGCTGAAGTTGAATGATGGGCTGAAGTTGACCGACGACAACTGCGTTTTGGCCGGATCGCCCAGGTAAAAGGCTGCGTTGGTAGCCGTGACCAGCGAACGGTTGGAGGAAGGCGACACGTCGGCCGTAGGTAGTACCGAAAAATAAACGTCGCCGATGCGTGGCAGTTTTGGGCTGCGCCGGGGCTTGGAAGACCGGATCAAGTGATTATAGATGTCGATCAGATCCCTTTCCTCCATAATGGCCTTGATCAACGGCTTCGGCGTGTCGGATACCAGGACCGTAGAGTAGGAAGGTTGGAAGGATAAGACATCGTTTCGACGCGGAGCCGTATTTGCGGCCGCACCGACGACGGAAGCCTGCCCCACCGGTATGGACTGTGCCCAGGCAGTAAAGGATAGCCCAATGGTCAGCGCAATCAGCCAGTTTCGGAAGGTACAAGCGTGCATAGATCAGATAACCAATTGAAACCGCTGGTGTTTGGATAAATCAGGCTAATTTTTTCACTCATCTTTCACTAAATTCTGTTTGATCAGATTAGCCCTGGAACCCGTTTATCATGAACGAAGCACGCATACAATTTGTACCTTAAACTGTTCACTAACTTAAATAGGCGGCATGTCGGTTCGAACCCCCTGGCTCTGAAACCAGGTGTCTTTCACGGCACCCACTCCATCGAAACGATATTGCAGGCCTACAATGCCCGTAGGGTTATTCGGAAAAGTGAGGGAGTAAGCGGGCTTTCCGTTCACGAAGATGGTAGCCCTTTTGTTGACCGTTTCCACGCGCAGGGTAGTCCATTGGGTGAGATCGCAGCCCAAACCCGACAAGTCGGTACCCTGGCTGCTGGCGGAGTGGCCACTGAAGTACAGACTCAGATCGCCGATACAGGCTTTGGCTGCCAGCGGAATGATGATGATGTCATCTTTGCACTGGATCAGCACTTCCACAAACTGGCATGCACCCGACCCGGTATTGAAGTCATTTCGGATGGTCGTTTCAAACGTAAAATTGTCGTTCCGTAGCTCCCCTAAATCGCGCTGGTTGAAAAAACGGATTCTGGGGGCCTTGGGGTGAAGGGACAGATTATAAGCCCGCAACACCTCCGCGTCTACTTCTACCCGGTCCTTTTTCAGGTAGTCTTTTTTCCGGAAATACATCGGTACCGGTTCCTCCTCTACCAGGGCCAGCCAGCCATCGGAAGTAATCCATAGATCGTGGGTTTTTACGATTTCTCCATCAGCCAGCAATTTGGTCCGGAAAAATCCGGGGTAGTAATAAATAGCCGAATGTTCGTGCTGGTTTTTGAGCACCCGGGCTTTCCGGCGCATGTCCCAGGTCTGCACAACAAACACCGAATCGGTTCGGGCGGCCTGGGCATCGTAGTGAAATACCACGGAATTGGGAACTCCTTCAGTCTTAATTTTATCCGCTTTAAACGAAAACTTTTCCGGGTCTACAAAGCTCTTTTTCCCCCGGAAAGCGATCAGGAAGTAACCGACCAGTAGCAAGGTAATGACCAGTGGCAACCAGTAGTACAGCCTTCTGCCCTTGGGTTCGACGCGGTGCTGAACCGTTACCGGGGCTTCGGCGGGAGGAGTAACGGGAATGGCCGGCACTTTGGTGGTAGAGGCCGGCGCTTCGGAGGTCGTTTCGGCAGACGGCAGTGGCAGCTGTTGCTTAAACGTGCGCCAGTCGGCATACCCCACAAACAGCGCCAGGGTATTCAGGGTAGTCATGGTCGGCGCATTGTCGTACTTGAGTCTGCCGCAGATCCGTTTCAGGGTGGTCACGCTCAGCCTTACGCCGGTACGTTGCTCAATCACCTCACTGAGTTTTTCAAAATCATAGCTGTTCCAGCTGTCTCTTTTCCCCCAGGCCAGCGCTTTTTCGATGAGCAGGAGGCATTGGTGGATATAAGGTGCTTCTGAATGAGTATCCATAACATGTTCAGAAATTTGAATGAAGTTGGCTCCAACTTGCACCAGTGAAAGTAGCTTTTTTACTTCAATTTGGGACCTGAATCATCCGAAAAAGCAGTCAGAATTTTCAACCCTACAACCCCAGGCCTTATGAAGTACCGGTTCATCTTCTACCTATTATTCATCAGCTGCGCCATCCAGGCCCAAACCCAAAGCCCCGATTTGCACCAGTTGACGGACTGGCAAGTCGTGAGAAGAACGGCCGAACTGGTGCGGGAAAACGACAAAAAGGCGGTCCGGCTCAATGAAGTACCCAGCGACGGACTTATGTGGCTCAAAGACGCCGATTTTGCCACGGGCACAGTTGAGTTTGATGTAAAAGGGCAAAACAAACCCCAGCAAAGTTTCGTCGGGCTGGCTTTTCACGGGCAGGACGATCAGCAGTACGAAGCCATCTACTTCCGGCCCTTCAATTTTATGAATCCCGATACCCTGCGCCGCCCGCGGTCGGTGCAGTACGTTTCTATGCCCGACAACCCCTGGGAAAAGCTTCGGGAATCATTCCCCGGAAAGTACGAAAATAAAGTCAACCCGGTGCCCGACCCGGACGGCTGGTTTCACGTGAAGGTGAGCGTGGAAGAAAAAAACATCCGGGTGTTCGTCAACCATTCGTCCGTTCCCAGCCTGCAGGTAGAGAGCCTGAGCAAGCACCGCCGGGGCAAAATCGGGTTCTGGGTGGGCTATAATTCGGGAGGCACGTTTGCCAACCTGCAAATCACGCCTTCATCCGCAAACACAACGGTGCCCTACGGCAATAATCCTTCGGCTGGTCAGTACGTGCAGGTGGGCGACGCCAGGCTGTATTACGAAGTGTACGGCAAGGGGAAGCCGCTGGTCATGCTGCACGGCGGGGTATACGGCTACATCGATGAATTTGCGCCCTTCATTCCCAAACTGGCCGAATCGTTCCAGGTGATCTGCATAGCCACGCGGGGCCACGGAAAGTCGGAGATCGGCAAGACGCCCGTTACGTGGAAACAGCGGGCAGAAGATGCCTACCAGGTGATCCGTAGCATCACGAAAGACAGCGTCACGGTCATTGGCTTCAGTGACGGAGCACTCAGCGGCTTCAAACTGGCGGCGATGTATCCGCATGCGGTGCGTAAACTGGTGGCCATCGGAGCCGGCGACCTGCCCAAGGGAGCGCGGAAAGAGAAATTCAGCTATACCGCCGATGGGCTGCTCAGTCAGGCCAAAGATTACTTTGAAAGTCGGCTGAAGCTGATGCCGGAGCCCAAACGGTGGAACGAAAGCCTGTCGATGCTTAACAAATTGTACAACGAAGACTACCTGAGCGGAGAAACCTTTGGCAAAATCCAATGCCCGGTGCTGGTGATGAGCGGCGACCGGGATGCCTATCACACCGTCGAAAACGTGGCAAAAGCGGCTAAACTGATCCGCAACAGCCAGCTCAGCGTCATTCCGGGCTGCTCTCACGTGGTGTTCTACTGCAACTTCCCGGCCGTATGGGAAAGCATGGTGCCTTTCATTGGTACAGAAAAGAGTATGTGAGTATAAATGGCAAGACCGGTCAGGTTTGCGAAACCTGACCGGTCAACCGTTTCGCACTACCTACGCATTCTTGACAAAACGGATCAGATCGCGCACCTGGTTGAGGAACTGCGCGTCTTCGGAAAGCTTGGCAATTTCAGTAGCCGATTGGCGGGCCAGGTTTTCGTGTTCCCGGCGGTTTTGCAAGGTCCATTCTTCGAGCAAATGATCCAGCTTGGAAAACTGATCCCGCAATTGCGCCACGGCTTTTACCTGTTCAGCGGCCCAGGAGTCCCGCTGGTCTACGTCCAGCATAGCCAGCAATTGCTCAACGCGCATTTCCAATACACTGACCCGGTCGCGCAATTCGGCTACGTCTTCGCGCGGATAGCGAATCTGATTGGATAAAGAGCGCAGGCGATAAGCCAGGTGTTCGTACGCCCGTTGCGCCGGCCGCAGGAAAGTCAGGGCCAGGGCCGCAAAAGAAGCCAGGTAGCCGATCACCGTGATTTGAAAGTAGGCCAGCAGGTACAGCGCGATGGCCGTACCTACGTGCAGGCCAATGGCAATCCACCAGAAGCGCCGGGCCAGCGTATGCGCGTACCGGATGGAATCGGCAGGCACGGCAATCCCTTTTTCCTGCGATACCCGGGCTTCCTCAATTACTTCTTTCGCCGCAAAATGCGTATTCCAGGGAATGACCACAATGGCTGTCAACCACCAGACGGTGGCGATCCCAATCACCCAGTCGACCAGGGTGCCGGTATCCATGTGCAAATACTGAAGGCCCGCGAAAGTGAGCAGGACCAGAAAGGTAAGGGAGGCCAGAGTAGCCAGAAAACCGCGTGAAGCCATTGAGTGGAGATAAGAAAAGCCTACGCCGGGGATTGACTTAATCAGCTATCTGCCAGATGCCTTATAAGGGCTGCATTCGGAAGCGGAGGTCAATCGGCCAGCGAAATGCAATATATATAAATGTATTATACTCCTAGACAATTTATGAAAATGGCCCCTGCTTTCAGAAGATTTAGCCCAGAGGGTTCGGCTGGATAGCCGGGATGCGTTCCTCCGGTACGCCGTCATTGCGAACGACAGTGAAGCAATCTGCTGGCGTAGAGTCGGCTGCTGACTTTACTTCGGGAGATTGCTTCAGGTTGCTTTCGCGCTACCCGGTCCCAACCTTCGCAATGACGCCCCAGAAGGGCCCATCAACGCACCGGCTTTCGCAGCCCTTCGCCATGACGCCGCTCATTGTATTACTCATTGTAAAGTTTACCGCCTCCTTTCCTCCGGGCTCCTATCTCCACTTCACTCCTTGCGCCAGATTTCCTTGATGGGATTGCCGGTACTGCTGAGGCCGGAATGGAGCCAGTCGTTGCCGCTTACCGAAAAGTCGAAACTGAGGCTGGCCCCTACCCGGCTGCCATCGCGGGAGAAAAACTCAATGTTTTCGGTGTATTTACCGTCTTTGGCCGTGTAGGTGCCACCGCCGGTGCCGAAAAACTGCCTGGTTTCGGGATTGATGGCTGCCCACTGAAACCGGGTGCCTGATAACATCTTGATGGTCTTGCGGGCTCCGCGTGGCATCGGAACCATTTTTCCGTCCTGCTCCCGCTCCCCGATGCGCCAGGCACCTGCCAGCGGATTGGCAGCCGTAGGCGGTCCGTCAATGCGCTCCCAGGTTTCGGCCTTTCCGATATTACCGCCCGACAAGGAAAGTTGTTTTCCCTTCAGGCTGAGCTGCGAAGTGAGCGAAGTCTCTACTTTGGCCGAATCCTGGGTATGGAACTCCAGCGTTTCGGTATACTTTCCGTTATTCACGGAATACGTACCGCCCTGAGAGCTGATAAATTTCTTCCCGCTCAGGTCGTAATAAGCCACCATAAAGTAGTTGTCGGAAAGAATTTTGACGGCCGTAACACCCGCCTGCCCGGTTGGGCTGCCCGTCAGTCGCCAGGCTCCCGCCAGCGATTGCGCCTGCGGAGCCGGAAACGTCGTCTTTTCGATGGCTGCCTTATTGCGGGTAAAAGTAAAACTGGAAATGGTCAGCAATGGTAAGACGGAGAGAAGTGCGAAAAGCTTCAGGTTCATGGGATGAAAATGGTTTGGTGGATGATGCGATGATGTGCTAATGGGTCCGCCGATACGGGGCTAATGAAAAAAATATACGGATGATTTTCATCTGATTGGCGCAAACAGTTAAAAATAATCGTGCTGAAGCATACGCATGCCGCCAGCACGAAGTTGGGATGAACTGAAAAAATGGTCTTTTTGCGTAAAAGAAGAAAACGAAAGGCCATCCGTTTTGGAAATCGCAAAATACTACCGTTCGTACCAGTCGTACTTTGCGGCGGGTCAGTTTGAGCGCAGGGAGATCTTTGCTTACCTGAAAGCCCACTATCCGATATTTCGGGTACTTTATCCGGGCTGTTCCATCCACGTAGTCCCGTCGTTCTTTTTCCGGGAAGTGGTCTACGTAGACAAAAACGAAAAAGCCGCTGCCTTTTTCCGTGAAATGACACAATTGCGGACTTTCATTGGGCGGGAAAAGGAATTTAAGAGTGATTTCCAACTGGCGTTTATTCAAGCTGACTACACCGAAGTACTGCCACTGAAAGATCAGCTTTTCGATCTGCTGATTTCCATCGACGCCGGTTTGGTAACTCCGGCTGCTAAATTCAACCTGAAAACGGGCGGCTTCCTGCTGGTCAATGACGGACACAGTGACGCCAGCCTGACCGCGCTTGATCCCGCTTTTGAACTGAAGGGGGTGTTTCACCTCCAAAGAGGCAAATACTTTTTCAGTGCGGAAGGCTTGTCCCGGTATTTCCAGCCCAAAAACGGTGCCCCACTCCAACCCGACATTGTCAGAAAGCAATTTAGGGAAATCAGGTACCTGGCCGTGGCCGATTATTACCTGTTCCGGAAAATCGCTTCGAACCCAAAGAGGTAATACCAACCATTTTCCATTGCTCCTTTCCCTACCGACGGCTGTATAAAATGCTTGTTCATTTTTCGGTAGCAGGAGCGCTTGCTATGTGCTTTCATTGTCATTAAAAACGCACGACCATGAAAAAGAACATCCCCTTATTTTTTACTTTGCTCTCAAGAGCCGCTTATAGCCAGCAGGCCAAGTTGGCTTTGTACAATTGTCACAGGCAGTCCGACACCTTCCCTTTTAAGCTATGAACACCGTGTATTCATTCGAAGAAAAATACCAGGCCATCGTCAGGAAAGACCCCGCCTTTGAGGGTGTATTTATTACGGCGGTGAAGACCACAGGCATCTTCTGCCGACCGGTTTGCACGGCCCGCAAACCCAAACCCGAAAACGTAGTCTTTTATGAAACGCCTCAGGAAGCGATGCACTTCGGTTACCGGCCCTGTCTGGTTTGCAAGCCCCTGGAGCCGGCCCACGAAACCCCGGATTACATTCAGCAACTGATCGCTGAGCTGAATGCCGACCCGTATCTGCGGCTCAAAGACGCGGACCTGAAAGAACGGGGCATCGAACCCGCCCAACTGAGAAGGTGGTTTAAGAAAAACCACCACCTGAGTTTCCAGACCTTTCAGCGCATGCTCCGCATCAATACCGCTTTTCAGAAACTCAGCCAGGGCGAATCGGTGACTGCCGCGGCCTTCGACAGCGGGTACCAGTCGCTCAGCGGTTTCGGGGAAGGCTATCGCAGCATCTTTGGCCAGGCACCTACCCAATCGAAAGACAAAACCATCATTCACATTTCCCGCTTTGCCACGCCGCTGGGCCCTATGTTCGCCTGCGCCACCTCACAGGGAGTTTGTCTGCTGGAATTTACCAATCGCCGCATGCTGGAAACGGAATTCGATGATTTGCGCCGAAGGTTAAAAGCCGTGATTCTTCCGGGAGAGAACCCACACCTGAGCCAGGTGGAACAGGAGATGACTGAATACTTCGCAGGAACGCGAAAAGTATTTACCGTCCGTCTGCACACGCCCGGCACCGATTTTCAGCAAAGCGTATGGAACCGTTTACAACAGATTTCCTACGGCGAAACCAGTTCGTACGGACAGTTGGCCCTCAGTATGGGTATGCCCAATTCCGTTCGTGCCGTTGCTTCGGCCAACGGCCACAACCGCATCGCCATTATCATCCCCTGCCACCGGATCATCGGGGCAAACGGCGATTTGACCGGCTACGGAGGCGGGCTTCCCCGGAAAAGATGGTTGATTGATTTCGAAGCATCTCATCGGTAACCGGTCCTTTTATCCAACAAGAAGCCCTAAAAAACGTTGATAGCCACTGAGGGCGGTGTTTTAGAATCAATGTTAAAATTTGGGTCTAATACGTTGTTAAGAAAGTTTCTTTATGGAATAGACATATTCAATTTGTCATTCCGACGATAGGAGGAATCTATTTTAGCCGTCTAGAATAGATTCCTCCTATCGTCGGAATGACAGCTACTATCTATAGCGTTCTGATCACAAATTCGACAAACAAGAAAGAGCAGTACCCCATTTCATCGTATCAGATGGTGTATTTGCCTTTTGGTTCTCAACTATTCACTTGCAATACAGTGGCTGGAAGCACTATAAACTTAACTTACTTTACGCTGTACTGAATATCAACCCTCCGGCACGGAGTAAATATTGAGCGGTTATGAAAAAAAAGATCACCATCGGCGTCAATGGGAAGAGCCATACGCTTCAGGTCGACCCTTCCACGCCCCTGCTTTACGTACTCCGCAACCAACTGCAGCTCAACGGGCCTAAGTACGGATGTGGCTACGAACAGTGCGGGGCCTGCATGGTACTGCTGGACCGCAAAGCCGTGCCCAGTTGCCGCATTCCTGTGGAAGCGGTCAGAGAGAAATCCATTGTGACGCTGGAAGGCCTGACGCAGCAAAACGGGGAGCTGCACCCGGTACAACAGGCCTTTGTGACCGAACAAGCCGCTCAGTGCGGCTACTGCCTCAATGGCATGGTGATCTCATCGGTAGCCCTGCTGGAGGAAACGCCTGCTCCTGACGACCTCCAGATCCGCGAAGGTTTGCAAAGGGCGCTGTGCCGCTGCGGTACGCACGCCCGCATCATCCGGGCGGTCCATCGGGCAGCCAAAGATTTGCAACCTGAACCGAAATAAGCGATGAAAGCGACTGGAAAACGACTGACCGTCAACCGGCGGGAATTTCTCAAGCAGGCAGGTTGCCTCAGCATCGGGTTCTCATTGTCAGGCTACGGCTGGCCGGCACCGCAATCAGCGATTCCGCCCGATGAGCTACCCCGAAGCCTGCAGGACCAGCCGCGCATCGACTCCTGGCTGGAAGTGCTGGACGACGGCCGGGTACGCATACTGACCGGAAAAATGGAACTGGGGCAAGGCATCCGGACGGCGATTGCGCAGGTGGCAGCCGAAGAACTGGATATGGACGTAAGTCGGATGGAAGTGCACCTGGCCGAAACGGGCCGTACGCCCCACGAAGGCTATACCGCCGGGAGCGGTTCCATCGAAAACAGTGCGATGTCGGTCCGGTACGCAGCGGCGGCGGCCCGGCAAAAGCTGCTGGAAATAGCCGCCAAACAATGGAACCTGCCAGGTGGTCAGCTGAAGTTTGCCGACGGAAAAGTAAGTACTTCCGATGGCAGACAACTGAATTTTGCCCAATTGCTGAAAGGTACCCGGCTGGAAGACGAAGTAAAGCTGCCCGTAGCGCTCAAGCCCAAAGAAAACTACCGCTGGGTAGGAAAATCCGTGCCCCGGAAGGACATTGAAAGAATGGCCAGGGCAGAAGCAGTTTACGTGCAGGACCTGCGCTTTCCCGGCATGGTACACGCCCGGGTGATCCGCCCGCGCACCTACCAGTCCAGTCTGCTGCCTTTCGATGAAAAAGTGCTCACCAAAGGACTATCCGGTCTGCTCATGCTGGTGAAAAACGGCAACTTTCTGGGGGTGATTACAACCGATGAGTACGAAGCCGTGCAGGCGCAAGCCCGCTTGCGGGAACGGGTACAATGGTCTTCGCCCCAAACGCTTCCCACTGGTAGCTTTCTGCCCGATTACATCCGCAACCTGCCGACCGAAACCAAGCGCGTAGAGGAACGGGGCGACGTCCGTCCTGCCAGCCTCCGATCGGGCGATACGCTGAGAGCCAGTTATTTCAAGCCCTATCTCATGCACGGTTCCGTCGGTCCTTCCTGTGCCGTCGCCCTCTACCAGAACGGACAACTGCACCTGTGGACCCATAGCCAGGGCGTGTATCCGCTTCAGGAAGCGCTGTCGAAAATGCTGAGCCTGCCTACCGAACGCATCCACATTACGGGCGTGCCGGGTTCGGGTTGCTACGGCCACAATGGTGCCGACGACGTAGCCGCCGATGTCGCCCTGCTGGCCATAGCCTACCCGAACCAACCCGTGCGTTTGCAATGGTCGCGGGATGACGAACACGCCTGGGAACCCTACGGCAGCGCCATGCGGATGGATCTGGAAGCCCGCCTGGATACAGCTGGCCGCATCACCCACTGGCACCACGACCAGTGGTCGGATGCCCACAGCACGCGGCCGGGCGGACAGGCGGAAAACCTGCTGGCGGCCCGGCACCTGGAAAAGCCCTTTCTGGCCAAGCCTTCCCGTTTCAGTGGCGGAGCCTACCGCAATTCGGAGCCGTATTACGACATTCCCAACCTCAAAATCGATGCGCACTTTTTTGTGGGACCGCTTCGCGTTTCGGCCCTCCGCAGTCTGGGTGCCTACGCCAACGTGTTTGCCATCGAATCGTTCATGGACGAACTGGCCGAAAAAGCCGGCAAAGATCCGCTGGATTTCCGACTGCTGCACCTGAAAGACGAACGGGCCGCCGCCGTCATTGAAAAAGTGCGGGAAATGACCCGGAAGGAAAAAACCGGCAAAAACGAAGGCATCGGATTCGCCTTTTCCCGCTACAAGAATACGGCCTCCTACTGTGCGGTCGCTGCCAAAGTGATGGCCGATAAAAAAACGGGCGACGTCCGGGTGCTGCGAATGTGGTCGGCCATCGACGCGGGCGAAGTGATCAATCCGGACGGCATTATCAACCAGACGGAAGGCGGCATGATTCAGGCGGCTAGTTGGACACTGAAGGAAGAAGTGCTGTTTGACCGGGAGCACGTCAGCAGCCGGGACTGGCTGAGCTACCCGATCTTCCGGTTCGGCGACGTACCCGAAGTGGAAGTAGCCGTGATGGCCCGACCCAACGAAAAAGCGCTGGGTGCCGGAGAAGCCGCCCAGGGACCGGCCGGGGCCGCCGTGGTCAACGCCATCTACCGGGCCTGCGGCAAACGCGTTCGGCAGCTTCCCGTCCGCCCGGAAGCCATCAAAGGTTAAATGGCCTGTTTGTTATCGGACAGACATTGTTCGTTATCGGACACTTTCATGAGCGCATGAATTGATAAAAAAGGCTTGAAATAGGGTCAGGGAACATTTTTTTGGGTGGCAGGCATTTTGTAAAGCCGAACACAAACCTGTCCTCCCTACGTCCTATGCCATCTGTATCCTGTTTCCGTCCCCGGCGCTTCGCGCATTTGCGGCTCCTGCTGCTGGCAATGATTTCCACTTCCGGTGGCATTGTCTGCGCTCAATCCACCGAACACGCATTGAGTCCTTTCCGGAAAATCGTGGTCAGTCCGCTCATCAACGTGGTGCTCACCCAGGGTACGCAGGAAAGCGTGCGACTGGAATACGAAAACGTAAGTCCCGACCAGATTAACTACGTGGTGCGGGGCAACACCCTGCGGCTCTACCTGGACGGAGCTAAGATGAATGTCCCGAAGGAAAAGCGTAACGAAAATGGAAGGGTGTACAAAAGACCGCTGTACAAAGGGGCCAAAGTCACTGCCTACGTAACGTACCGTGAACTGAATGCCCTGCAGGTACGCGGAGAGGAAGAAGTTGACTGCTCTACTCCCATCGTCAATAAAAAATTCAAACTGAAAATGTACGGCGAATCGACCGTACGGCTGGCGGCACTGGAAACGGACTACCTGAAGGCAGGCTTGTACGGTGAAAACCGACTGGAGATCCGTTCGGGAAAAGCCCGCACCCAGCGCTACCGGCTGTTCGGTGAAAACCGGGTGGATGCCGAAAAGCTGAAGTGCCAGAACCTGTCGACCAGTAGCTTCGGCGAAAGCAAACTCAACGTCGCCGCGTCTAAAAAGCTGAACGTTACCACCTTCGGCGAATCGGAAATCACCTACCGCGGCAATGCCCGCCTGCGAAAAACCCTGACCCTGGGCGAAACGAGCATCAGCCGGGTGAAAAAGCGCTGAAGGATGGAAGGGAGAAAAGGAGACGGGAGGCCGGATGATGGATAGAGACTTATTAGGTAATGATACCGCGATACATTGAGTTGCGTCTTTGAGCCGCTGAGCACATGCGGTGCAGTCCCGGCCCCGACGACCGAAGTACTCGGGACATTGACTGAAGCCAGCCACTCTTCATTCATCATTACTCATTGTTTACTGTTTACTGATAACTGTTCACTGACCATCTGCTATGCTAAAAAGCTACCTGACCATCGCCTTGAGGAATCTCCGCAAGTATCCCACGACGAGCGCCATTCACCTGGTGGGTCTGACGGTGGGACTTACGGCTTGTCTGCTGATCGGCTTGTTTATCCGTTACGAATGGTGTTTCGACCGTTACCACCGCCTGGGAGAGCGCATTTACCGCGTCAACACGATCCGACAATACGATGGCAAGACCGAATATTCCGGCATTACAGCCTATCCGCTGGGTCCGGCCCTACGCCTGGACTTCCCGGATTGGACGAAGGTGACCCGGATTCACGCGGAAGAAAATACCTACTCCGTCATTTCGGCGGAGAAAATCCTATCCGAAGAAGCGCCGCTGTTCGCGGAGCCCGAATTACTGGACCTGTTTGATTTCGACATTCTTTCCGGAGACGCCCGCAAAGCATTATCTCAGCCCAACCAGGCGCTGCTGACTGAAAGCACGGCCCGCCGGTATTTTGGTACGACCGACGTCATTGGCAAAACCTTTCGTCTGGGCGAAAAAGTGACCATACAGGTAGCGGGTGTAATACGTGATATGCCCGCGCAGAGCAGTCTGCGGGCCAATCTGCTCGTGTCCTTTCTTACGATGAAGGATTATTTCGAATTTGACCTGGATGAGTGGGGTATGAGCTCTGCCGGTAGCGTGTTTGTGCTGTTGCCCGAAGGGGCGGCCCCGGAAAAATACCAAGGACGGCTGCAAAAAACCGTTGCCAAGTATATGAATTCGGATGCGAAGGCCAAGACAACCCTGCGCCTTCAGCCACTACACGACATTCATTTTAACACACAATACGAAGGAACGGAGTACGTGCCCGCCGTTTCGCCCACCTACCTGTGGGTATTTGGCGTCATTGGTGGTTTTATGCTACTCATTGCCTGCGTCAACTTTATCAACCTTTCTACGGCCCGTGCCATGATCCGCACCCGGGAAGTGGGCGTGCGGAAATCCATCGGGGCGACGGGCGGGCAACTGATGGGACAGTTTCTGAGCGAAACCCTGTGGCTGACCATTCTGTCAGCCGGACTGACCTTGCTGCTGGCACATCTGCTGCTGCCCGAACTCAATCGTTTTCTGGAGAAGAAAATAGCCCTGCCCTGGACCGTAGCCATTCCCTTTGTACTGACACTGTCCCTGCTGACGACCCTGATCGCCGGGCTGTATCCGGCCTGGATGCTCTCCCGATTCAATGCCGTTCGGGCTTTGAAAGGCTACCGGCAGACGGACCGGGGCGGGCAGACCTGGCTTCGGCAGGGGCTGGTGGTGTTTCAGTTCACCATTTCCCTGGTGCTGGCCGTGGGCGTGATGGTCATTTACCAGCAAATGAAGCTGTTTCGGGAGAAAGACCTGGGCTTCAGAAAAGAATCGGTACTCACGGTCAATATTTCGCAAAGCAGTGCCCGCCCGGCTTTCCGCGATCAACTCCTCCGGCTTCCGGCCGTCGAAGCCGTATCGTTTGCGCTGGGCGCTCCCACCGCCGAAAGCAACTTCAATACGCGACTCATGCCGAATCCAGGGAATAAGTCAACATACGTGGGGGTGAACGTCAAAATAGCGGATGCCGACTATCTGAAGACCTACGGGCTGCAACTGCTCGCCGGTCGCTTCCTCGAACACCGGGACACGCTCAGCAATGCGGTCAGCGTTCCCTCCGATCAGCGGAAGTACGTTTTTGTGGTCAATGAAACGGCCACGAAGGCTTTGGGTTATACCCGACCGGAACAGGCGCTGGGCCAACGGATTCAGCTTGGGATAAATGACATACAGGCTGAAATCATCGGTGTGGTTAAAGATTACCACGTCAGTTCGCTGCACCAGGCCATCCAACCGGTAGTGATGATGAACTTTCCTTTCTTCTACCGTTCGGTGGGCATCAAACTGAACACGACCAATTATCCGGCTACGCTGGCAGCCGTTGAGAAAGTTTGGAAACAATTCAACCCGGATATTCTGTACGAAGCCAGTTTCCTGGACGACAACCTGCAGAAACTCTACCAGGAAGAAGCCCGGCAATTTGCCTTGCTGCGCCTGTCGGCCGGTCTGGCGTTGCTGATCGGTTGCCTGGGCTTGTGGGGCTTGTCTACGTTCCTGATCGAACGACGCACCAAAGAGATCGGCATCCGCAAAGTGCTGGGCGCCTCCGTGTCAAACATTGTCACGCTGCTTTCCAAAGATTTTGTAAAGCTGATCAGCCTGGCTTTTGTCCTGGCCGGTCCCATTGCCTGGTACCTGATGCACCAGTGGCTGAAAGACTTTGCTTATCAGGTGTCGATCCGCTGGTGGATTTTTGCGCTGGCCGGCGGATTCGCCCTGCTGATCGCTTTACTCACCGTGAGTTTCCAATCCATCAGGGCCGCGCTGACCAATCCGGTGAAGAGTTTAAGGACGGAGTAAATCCATTAAGTGAGTGAGTGAGTGGGTGATTGAGTAAAGAATGAAAAAAGGAGGCAGGGAGACCGGAGGCCGGAAGGACTGAGGGATAGATTGATTGGGTGGCTGGCAGAGGTTTATTTATCAATTGAATAGTGTGTTTAACAAATAAAAATACCAACGGGATTTGGTTAGGCAGGCGGAGCGAAAATCGGCTCTGCTCCTTTCTTCCGGTTCCCCTTTCTTCTTTTAAAAGACTATGCTGAAAAATTATCTCAAAATCGCCGTTCGTAACCTGCTTCGTTACAAGGCTTTCTCTTTCATCAACGTGTTCGGGCTGGCCATCGGCATCGCCTGCGTGATCCTGATCCTGCTGTTTGTAAGCGATGAACTGAGTTACGACCGCTTCCACGCCCACCGCGACCGCATTTACCGGATCATCACCCACTACCACAACGATGGCCACTCCGGCTCCATTGCGATGGGCGAACACAAGCTGGCTCCGCTGCTCAAAACCGACTTCCCCGAAATCCAGGAAATCGTCCGGATGTCGCAGGTCAATCCGATTGTGCGGGTTGGGGATCAGGTGTTTCAGGAAAACCGGTTTTACATTGCTGATGCCAACTTTTTCAAGGTTTTCTCCTTCGACCTGATCAGCGGCAACCGCGAAACCGTTCTGACGGAGCCTTATACCGTGGTAGTCAACGAAGACATGGCAAAGAAATACTTCGGTGACGAAAATCCGGTAGGGAAGGTGATTCACGTACTGGATACAGTGCCGATGAAAATTACTGGCCTGATGCGCAACATGCCCAGCAATTCGCACTTCCACGCCGACTTTGTCTGTTCAATGAAGTCAGAGAAGGCTTTCTTCAACAACCTGGTATTCAACAACTGGGGCGAAATATCGGTGTACAACTATCTGCTGCTGCCAGAAGGCCTGAATCCAGCCAGCCTGGAAGCACGTTTCAAGTCTTTTATCGCCAAAAACCAGGGAGCCAAATCGGCAGAGGTGGTCAGTTATCACCTGCAACCCCTGCCCGACATTCACCTGCAGGACTGGGGCTATGAACACGAAACCAACGGCAGCATGTCGAACATCTACGTGTTCCTGTCCATTGCGCTGGCCATCCTGATCATTGCGGCCATCAACTATATGAACCTGGCGACGGCCCGTTCGGCCAGCCGGGCCAAAGAGGTAGGCGTACGCAAGGTGATTGGTGCCGACCGGGCGCACCTGATCCGGCAGTTTCTGACCGAATCGGTACTCATTACGGGGCTGGCCCTGGTGATGGCATTAATGCTGGTGAAACTGTTCCTGCCGGTGCTCAATTCGCTGGCCAACAAAACCATGACGGCCAATTATATAATTCAGTGGGAAATCCTGCTGGGTTCGGTCGTGTTTGCGCTGCTGCTGGGCGTAGGGGCCGGCAGCTACCCGGCCTTTTTCCTTTCTGGCTTTCAGCCCATCCAGGTGCTCAAGGGGAAATTTACCGCGGGGGTGTCGGGGGCCTGGCTGCGCAAGGGCTTCGTGGTAGTGCAATTCTGCATTTCCATCGGGCTCATTGCCGGCGTCATTACCATTTACAAACAGCTTCAGTACATGAAGTCGAAGGAACTGGGCTTTTCGGCGGAACAAATCCTGACGTTCGGCCTTCCCAGCCAGGTGCAACCGCAATACGAAGCGTTTAAAAACGAATTGAAGAACGTACCCAACGTGAAGGAGGTCAGCATTTCTTCCAAGCAACTGTTGGGCAGGCTTTCCAGCACGTTGGGCTTTAAGGCCGAAGGCGTCGATCCGGAGAAAATCAAGAGTGGTATTCAGGTAGTGGTAGTCGATCACGATTTTTTTCATACCATCGATGCCCAGATGGTAGAAGGCCGGGAGTTTTCGAAGCAGTTCCCGACCGATGCGGAGAGCGGTTTTATCCTCAACCAGGCGGCAGTAGAAATGCTGGGCTGGCAGAGCGCCGTGGGCAAATCCTTCGAAACTTCCACGATTTCTACCGACTTCGAATGGGTACCCAAAAAAGGGCAGGTCGTGGGCGTTGTGAAAGACTTCCACTACGAGCCCTTGTTCAGCAAAATCGTTCCGGTGGTTTTCTACATCGATCCCAACTGGGGCGGCAACGTCACGATTCGGCTGAGCGGCCAGGACATTCCTGCTACGGTAGCTGGTATCCGCTCGGTATGGGATAAATTCGCTACCAACAAACCTTTCGAGCCTTCTTTTCTGGACGAACGCCTGCAACGACTCTACTTTGCCCAGGAACAGTTTGGTCAACTGATCGGCTACTTCTCCGTGCTGGCCATTTTCATCGCCTGCCTGGGTTTGTACGGGCTGGCCACTTTCACGGCCGAACAACGAACCAAGGAAATCGGCATCCGCAAAGTGCTGGGTGCTTCCGTTGCCAACGTAGTGGGACTTTTATCCAAGGATTTTCTCAAACTGGTTTTATTGGCCAACGTGATCGCCTGGCCGCTGGCCTGGTGGGCCATGCGCCAGTGGCTGCAGGATTTCGCCTACCGCACTGACGTCAGCCCCTGGGTTTTTGTCCTGGCCGGTGCTTCTGCGCTGGTGATCGCCCTGCTGACCGTCAGCTATCGGGCCATTCGTGCCGGTCTGGCCAATCCGGTGAAAAGTCTGCGGACGGAGTAAGGGAAGGATTGAAGGATTGAGTGAGTGAATAAATGAATGGGAGATTGAGCCGCAGGGCCGGGCCCGATTGATGATAGGCTTGAAAAATAAAAGACCAGAACAGCTAAAAGCTGACTGCTGAAAGCTGTTCACTGTTTACTGATAACTGTTTACTGTTCACTGACATGTTTCGAAATTACCTACTGGTGGCGCTTCGCAATTTTACCAAGCACCGCACCTATTCTTTCATCAATCTGCTGGGATTGAGTTCTGCCATTACCTGCTGTCTGCTGCTGGGCTTGTTCGTCCGGCACGAATGGAGCTACGACCGCTTTCATAAGCAGTCCGATCATCTCTACCGGGCCTGGGTAAGGGAGATTTACCAGAAGGAGGTGTTTTATGACATTGCCACGCCCTACGCCCTGGGTCCTACGCTGGCGGCCACGTATCCGGAAATTGACGGGATGAGCCGGGTAGAAACGATGCAAGCCAACGTACGCAAAGAGGGCGATGTACTGTCGGAGCGCTTCCACGCCGTCGATCCGGACTTCTTCCGCCTGTTTGACTTCCCGCTGCTGCACACCACAGCACCCAATCCGCTGGCGCAACTCAATAGCGTGGTGCTGACGGAGGAGATGGCGAAGAAGTATTTTGGAGAAGAAAACCCTTTGGGCAAATCACTGCAGATTCAACTGGATAGTGTCATGGAAGCCTATACCGTCACGGCGGTAGCCAAAAATCCACCTACGCACTCCAGCATCCGTTTCAACTTCCTGTTACCGTTTGAGAAAAGGCAGGCGTACCTGACGCAAAAACGCCTCAATAACTGGTTTAGCGTCAGCCCGGAAACCTACGTACGATTACGCCCCGACACCGACACCAGCCACCTGACGGCCAAATTTCCGAACATGGTCAAATCCGTGCTGGGTGAAAAGTACCGTCCGGGTGAATACGTAGTGCATCTGCAGCCGATGACGGCCATCCACCTGGACAACTCCCTTCCGGAGGGCATTGAACCCATCAGCGACCCGGCCTATTCTTACATTCTGGGCACCATTGCGTTGTTTATCCTGACCATTGCCTGCATCAACTTCATGACCTTATCCATCGGTCGCTCAGCCGGCAGGGCACGGGAAGTAGGCGTTCGCAAGGTGATGGGTGCCGTGCGGGAGCAGTTGGTGCAGCAGTTCTGGGGAGAAGCCCTGCTGATGACCTTCCTGGCCGTGCTTCTGGCCTTACTGGCTTCCTGGCTACTGCTGCCCGCGTTCAACCAACTGGCCGGACAGGCATTGACCCTTAGCCCCGACCCGGGTGCCATTCTCTTTCTGCTGGCCCTCATTGTAGTGATCGGCCTGGCTGCCGGAAGCTACCCGGCCCTGGTGCTTTCCAACTTCCGCCCCGTAGAGGTGCTGAAGGGAAAACTCAGCGTCAAAGGCGACCGGAGCTGGTTCCGCCGTATCCTGGTGGTGGTGCAGTTTTCCATGTCCATTTTCCTGATCGTGGGCACGCTGGTGATGAATGAACAGCTGCATTATCTGCAGACGAAGCCACTGGGCTTTCATACCAACCGCACTGTCGTGGTGCCCGTGAGCCTGGGTGGAGAAGAAGGCCGGCGATTGGTAGAACGGTACCGGAATGCGCTGAACAGTAAGAAGGAGGTAGAACAGGTAACGGCCTCCGCCTTCCCCTTCGGATCGGGCGAATGGGGACAGTTGGGCTTTACCGACAACGGGCAGAAGTACCGCGAATTCCAGTTCAATGTGATTGACCCCGACTTTATTCCCACGTACCGGATCAAACTGGTGGCGGGGCGCAATTTTGAAGCAGGTAATACCGCCGACCAGTTTCAATCCATCATTGTCAACCAGGCTTTTGTGAAGGAATACGGCTGGAAAGATCCGCTGAACGCCCAACTGCCCGGCACCTTTCACCCCCATCGCATCGTGGGCGTGACCGAAGATTTTCACTACGAATCGCTGCATACGCCCGTACGCCCCCTGATGATGGTCGTTCGGCCCGATTCGCTGTTCAAACACATCGAAAACATCAACATTTCCTCTTCCACCCGGCCGGACGTATCCGTACGACTGGCTTCCGGCAGCTTGTCAGAGCAGGTGGGCATCCTGGAGCAGGTCTGGAAATCGGTAGCGCCCAACGAACCTTTCAGCTATACTTTCCTGGATCAGAACCTGGAAAACCAGTACCAGCAGGAGCAGCGGCTGGGCAAAATCGTCAGTATTGCTTCCCTCCTTTCCATCGGCATTGCCTGTCTGGGTCTGTTCGGGCTGGCTACGCTGGCCGTAACACGGCGCACGAAGGAAATTGGCGTTCGGAAAGTACTGGGCGCTTCCGTACCGGATATCATACAGCTCCTTTCCAAAGATTTCGTCGTGCTGGTACTGCTGGCTAATGTAATTGCCTGGCCGGTAGCCTGGATCGCGCTGAATCGCTGGCTTCAGGACTTTGCCTTCCGCATCGACATGGGCGGCTGGGAGTTCGCCCTGGCCGGCATCGGGGCGCTGATCGTTGCCCTGCTCACCGTGAGCTTCCAGGCAGTAAAGGCGGCCCTGGCCAACCCGGTGAAGTCGCTGCGCACTGAATAACTGAAGGATTGAGGGACTGAATAAGGGAGACCGGAGGAAGGGAGATGGGAGGAGGATTGAATACGGAAGTCAGGAGTGAGCAGACTGAATCAATTAGCAGGACGCAGTAAGGAGATCATTATAAAACTTTTTGATACGCACACTATGATTAAGTACTACGTGATTGTCGCTTATCGCTACCTGGTCAGGCAGTGGGGCTATTCGCTCATCAATGTCATCGGGCTTTCCTTCGGGCTGGCGTGTTTCCTGCTGATTGCGCTGTACGTGCTGGATGAACTGCGGTTTGATTCCTTTCACCAGCAGGCAGACCGGATCTACCGGGTGATTGAAAAGAAAACTTCCACTGATGCGAAAGAATCACAGACCGCTACGGTGGCCTTTAACGTATCGGCAGGGGCGCAGCAGCACTTCCCGGAAGTACAGAATACCGTCCGTCTGATGGTGATGGGTCGGGCCGGCGTCACTACCGAAGACAATCAGAATGCCATTTACGAAGACTATTGGGTAACCGGACAGAGCTTTCTGGACGTTTTCGATTTTCCCCTGTTGGAAGGCGACCGAAAAACCGCGCTCACTGCGCCGCATTCGGTCATTCTCACCCGGGAAACGGCCAAAAGACTTTTTGGCGACCAACCCGCGCTGGGCAAACTCATTCAAAGCGAACGGCAGGAGACGCCTTTCAAAGTGACTGGCATACTTCAAAACTTCCCGGCCAATTCGCACCTGCGTTTCAACCTGCTTTTTTCCGAAGCCACTTACGCCTCCAACGAACCCTTTCAGCAGTTTGTGACCCAGGACTGGAGTTCAAACAATTTCGCCACGTACGTGCAGTTAAAGTCGCAGGCAACGGCCGGGGAGGTAGCCACGAAGATCAGTGAGTTGGTCGCCGAACACCGCACAAAGGACCAGCCGGCCAGCACCTTTTCCCTGCAGCCGCTTCGGGATGTCCATTTTTATTCCAAGGGAATAGAAGGGAGCCTGGGCCAGCCGGGGGATATTTTCTACGTCTACGTTTTTTCGGCAATTGCGCTCTTTGTGCTGTTCATTGCCTGCATCAACTACATGAACCTGGCGACGGCCCGGACGGCCATCCGTACCAAAGAGATCGGCGTGCGGAAGGTAGCCGGAGCCGGACAAAGTAACCTGATTGCCCAGTTTCTGACGGAGGCCTTGCTCATTGCCTTCGTTTCTCTGGCCTTTGCAGTCCTCTTTGTCCGCTTCCTCCTGCCCTACTTCAATGCCTTCACCGAAAAAAACTTGGCACTGGATACCACGACGGATTACCGAATCTGGCTGGGGGTAATGGTACTGACGGGCCTGGTGGGCTTACTATCGGGCAGCTACCCGGCTTTTCTGCTATCCCGTTTCCGGCCCCAGGCTTTGCTCAAAAATCTCAGAAACACCCAGCGGGGAAGTTTTCAGTTGAGGCGGGCACTGGTTGTCTTTCAGTTCACGCTTTCCATTGTCATGATGATCGCCACCCTGCTGGTGTACCTGCAGCTGCAATACGTGCGAACCAAAAACCTGGGCTTCAACCAGGATCAGTTGGTGGTGGTAGACATCAACAGCGGAAAAGTCCGGAGAGGGTTTGAAACGATCCGTTCGGAATACGCGAAGCTGCCGGGCGTAAAAAGCGTGGCCGTTTCTTCGCGGGTGCCGGGCGAATGGAAAGACTTGCCCCAGGTGAAAGTAAAAAGCCCGGGAAGTGGGTTGAATGAAGGGGCTGACGCGTACTTTTTAGGAATAGACGAAGGCTTTCTGAGTACGTTTGAAGTGCCGCTGCTGAAAGGCCGCAACTTCAACCCTTCCTCACTAGCCGACTCTACCGGGCTGCTGCTCAATGAATCGGCGGCAAAGGTACTGGGCATTACCGAAGCCAGCGGACAGGTACTGGAAATACCCGCCGTACTGTTCCAGGGTCAGTCGGAGCCGTTGCAGCAACCCTTCCAGGCCAGGGTAATCGGCATTACCCTGGATTTTCATTTTCAGTCGCTACGGGAGAAGATCGCTCCGATGGTGATGGCCTACCGCAACAACCCGATTCAGTCCATCGACTATTTTACGATCCGTCTCTCCGGAAATCAGATTCCAGCCACGCTGACGCAGATGGAGACCGTGCTGCAGCAGATCGATGCGGCTCACCTGTTTGAATACCATTTCCTGAACGAGCAACTGGACTTGTTTTACCGCGAAGACCTGCGTCGGGAGAAGATTTTTATTGCAGCGGCTTTGTCCACCATCTTCATTGCCTGCCTGGGTCTGTTCGGACTGGCTGCTTTCACGGCCCAGCAACGCACCCGCGAAATTGGTATCCGGAAAGTGCTGGGAGCCAGCGTTCCCCAGTTGGTCGCTTTACTCTCCAAAGACTTTGTGAAGTTGGTTCTCATTGCCAACGTCATTGCCTGGCCGCTGGCCTGGTGGGCCATGCACCGCTGGCTACAGGATTTCGCCTACCGCATCAACATCGGTTGGTGGGCCTTTGCTTTGGTGGGTGCCATTGCTTTGTTCATTGCCCTGATCACCGTCAGTTCTCAGGCCATCAAAGCCGCCCTGGCCAACCCGGTGAAAAGTCTGCGGACGGAATGAGGTTAGTTTGGGCGTTGAGGAGTTTAAGAGTTGAGGAGTGAGAAGTGATTGGGTGATAGATTGAGTGAGTGGGTAATTGCCTAAGAAAAAGGATGTACGGTTAAAGGGCTGGGAAGATAGCCAGGCTGGTTACTGAGCGTAAGGAGCCGCTCAGCACTTCGATGTTACTTACTGTTAACTGATAATTGTTCACTGAAATGCTGCACAACTACCTGACCATTGCCATCCGGAATCTGCTAAGGCAGCGAACTTTTTCACTGATCAATGTACTGGGTCTGGCAGTCGGTCTGGCGGCCTGCCTGCTGATTTCGCTGTACGTGTGGGACGAGTGGCACTTTGACCGTTTTCACCAGGAGGCGCACCGAATTGTGTTGTTGCAACAGTTTGAGGGAAATTCAGCTTGCGGCACTGCTTTCGCGCCTGCTTTGAAGTCGAAGGTGGCCCAGGTGGAAGAAACCGCCCGGCTGTTGCCACATAAGGCATTGCTCAGTAAAGAAGGCAGTACATCCATCGCCTACTACGAATCGAATTTCTACTTTGCCGACCCGGCCATTTTCCGGATCCTGACCCTACCCCTGGTAGAAGGCGACGCGCAGACAGCCCTGAGTACCCCCTTCGGCCTGGTGATTTCACAGCGCATGGCCCGGAAATATTTTGCCGGGGAAAACCCGCTCGGGAAGGAATTGCGGTTCGCCAATCAGCGTGGGTTGCGTATCACCGGGGTGATGAAAGACCTGCCCAGCAATTCACACGTCGCCATCGACTTTCTGAGCAGCTTCTCTGCCACACCAACGCTCCTGGGACTCACGACCGAAACCTACTGGGACAATCCTGCGCTCACGTATGTGCTTTTGTCGGAAGGCGCTACGCCTGTTCAGCTAAGCGCTCAACTGCCTGCTTTTGCCCGGAGCACCGGCGATCCAAACGCGGGTGTCTGGAAGCTGGCGGCCATTCCCCTGCCGGATTTGTACCTGAAATACCAACTGGACGGACGAGTCAAAGCCCAGCACGCCATCGAAAACGTGTATATTTTCGGGGCCGTCGCCTTGTTTGTGCTGATTCTTGCCTGCTTCAACTACGTCAATCTGTCTTCGGCCCGTTCGGCCGGTCGGGCGCGGGAAGTGGGCGTGCGCAAGGTATTGGGGGCCAGCCGATCGCAACTCTTCCGGCAGTTTTTGGGCGAAACCTTTCTGTACACGCTCGTATCCGCAGTGCTGGCCCTGGGCATCGCTCAGTGGGCGCTTCCTTCCTTCAATGCACTGGCGCAGAAATCGCTCTCACTGGACCTGCTGCTTCATCCGGTGAGCCTGGCCGCTCTGTCAGTCGGACTGTTGTTCTTAAGCCTGCTGGCCGGCTGGTACCCGGCCCTGATACTGACTTCTTTTATTCCTTCGGAAATGCTCAAAAGTGGAATAAACCGGGGACCTACCCAGGCCTGGTTCCGCAAAACACTGGTGACTACTCAGTTTGTAGTCTCAATGGGGATGATCGTAGCGACGTTGGTGGTGGCCCGACAAGTGGAGTACGTGCGCACGAAGGACCTGGGCTATTCGCGCGAACAGGTACTCACCCTTACCCTGCAGGGCGACGTTTCTCAACGGGAGAAGGAATTACTGCAAGCCAAAATGAATGAGTTATCCGCCGTGCAGTCGGTTACCCTCTGCAGCAGCCTGCCCGGCACCGGCGCGCCGGGCCAGGAAAAACTGCTGGAAGCATATGTACCAGCCGGGTCGGACAAAGGCGGCATTGCTCACCTGTACGCCGATGCAGCCTTTGTCCCGACTTTTGGCATTCAGATTCGGGAAGGACGGAACTTCAGACCCGAAGATGCCGGCAAACCGGTCTTTCTGATCAACCGGGCAGCAAAGCAGTTTTTTGGCTGGCAAGAGGCGGTTGGTCAAACCCTGGGTTACTATACCTGGCAATATCAGTCCGATGGCAGCTACCGGGCAGTGCCGCTGAAAGGAGAAGTGATCGGCGTCATCGAAGACTACCACCAGGCCGACTTGAAGAGTCTGATCACACCATTGCTCATTTCTCCCAACGTCGGCTGGTCAAACCAGCTGGCCATCAAACTCAAGCCGGGTACTCTCTCTACCACCCTGGTTTACGTAGCGCACGAATGGAAAAGCTTGTTTCCCGATAAACCTTTCGAGTATTCTTTCCTGGACGAAACCTTTTCCCAAACGTATCACAATGACCAGCGCACTGGCCGCGTATTTGGCGTATTTGCCGGCCTGGCGGTAGGTATCGCCTGTCTGGGGCTGTTTGGACTCACGACCTACTCCGCCGAACGCCGGACCAAGGAAATCGGCATTCGCAAAGTGCTGGGGGCTTCGGTAACGAACATTGTTTTGCTGCTGTCCAAAGACTTTCTTCCACTGATTTTACTGGCCAACTTCATCGCCTGGCCGGTAGCATGGTACCTGATGGACCGCTGGTTACAACACTTCGCTTACCGAATTGAACTGAATGGCTGGCTGTTCCTGGCAGCCGGAACGGGCGTTTTACTCCTCGCCCTTATTACCGTGAGCTTCCAGGCCACCAAGGCAGCCCTGGCCAATCCGGTGAAGAGCCTGAGGATGGAATAAAATTATTGAGAAAGTGTTTGAGTTAGCCTTTTACGAAACGAAATGGCCGCCAGGCGGGGTTAGATTGTGTGCAGCAACCTTATACCACCAGCCTAACGACCACTCAATGGGAAGGTATTGAAAAACTCATTGACG
>Ga0209902_100245_pt1 | contig 83217 bp, 66 predicted proteins | sample FECB27metaG_FD_188304 | JGI IMG/M metagenome (GOLD analysis project Ga0209902, IMG submission 188304) | Cyanobacterial communities from the Joint Genome Institute, California, USA - FECB-27 (SPAdes) (version 2) | ecosystem: Environmental > Aquatic > Thermal springs > Hot (42-90C) > Microbial mats... | reverse complement strand
AAAACCGTCCCTGATTGGCAAGAACGATTTAGAAAATTTATCGACCAACTGATTGTTGAAAACCTACCCAAAAATGACCAGCAATGAGTAGAGGTGAGCAGAGATTGAGTTACAGTTTCTTTCCCTGACACCATAACCGATGAGAGTTTGTTATACCTGGGAGAAAGTAAGCTGAAACTATTGCTATATAAACATTTTAGTAACAGATTTTGGGCAGATTAACTTTGTTTACTTAGGTTTAAATTAGGCAAAATATAATAAGCCTAACACGAAAAAATCAAGGTTTGAGCTTCATTTGTGGCGTACTACAAACTTCCGTTTTAGGCAAAGTCGTACTACTTTGCACCTCATGACACGAATTAGGCAGCATTGGCTTGAACTGTAAACATTGTATACAACTAGCAGTACACAAAATGGCTCTTTTGTTTACCGCTTCCCTTAACCCGGTTTTTTGCGCAAATGCTACTCATCCCCCGGAAGTGCCGTTAATGATTTTGCTTCCCGCGTAGCCTCTTTGGATGACCAAACCATGACCAACTGCCATCGCTGGGCATATGTTCTTGCAATGTTTGTACAACATCCCCCATCGTACTGTCAGCAGAAACCCAACCACCTTCGATATCTGGAAAATCGATCTGACAATTTTCACACTTCTTGCCGTAATAAAAGCGGATCGGACACCAAAAAGATTCTACATTCCGCAGCATTTCAGCACCAAGGGAGTACACGCCAGTCATCCAATCACAGTACAAACACCAAATCAGGTCGTGCCCGATCAATCCTTCAAACTTCTGGCGGCTGACATTTATCCAATCGCTATGTTTGTAATTTGGGAACCCTAGCAACCATATAAGAAATGGATACACAAAGATTTCAGCCAAACGGATGGCAAAAAACACTGGCAGTGCCATAGCGGTTATCCATAATCCCAGGTGATTGCGCCACCAGCCGAACCGCTGATTGAGAAAGCCTACTATCCTCGGACCTTGTACGGCATTACGATGAGTCCATTCATGACCAACAATCCACAGTTGCATAGTCATGATCTGCCCAACCAAAGCCCCCGCGACTCCTACCCAGCCAGATACCAGGTTACTGACAAACCAGGGAATCCAAATTAGGATTGAAATGATTAGATCAAGCAAGGGTGCTTTAGTGAATGCTTCAGAAATGGTTTTGCTGAGGAAACTGAGTCGAGGTATCGACATCAGTAGCAAGACCATAACAGTTTCTACACAAACAACAGCTATACATGTTGTGACAAATGTATTCATAATTTGTTCCTTAAATAGGGTAAAGATCTTTATCCATCTGTTTTTTTCCAGCAGAAAGCTTTGAGAATTCTTGCTAGCAAAGGATCTTAGCCCTCAGTTTTTGCCCCACTTTTATCTTTGTTCAGTGTCCCAAAGTTTAGTGAGTGTTTCTTCTCCCACTTCTTTGGAGTTTTCAAATCCCACACTAAACCGAGCCAATTCAAACATTTCAAAACGTACCAGGCTACATCAATTTCCCACCATACAAATCCGTGCCGTGCAGAACTGGGGTCGTAATGATGGTTATTGTGAAATCCCTCACCTAGGGACACCAAACCAAAGACCCAAAGGTTACGGCTGTCATCTGTAGTCTCGAAGCGTCGGTATCCGTTAGGGCAATGGCAAGCTGACTGAATCAAATGAGTCGTATGCCAAATCATCACGTTGCTAACGCAAAATCCCCACACAAATCCTTCCCATCCGAAGAAGAAAAACATACCAGCACCAAAAACTAGCCATGGCAGGATAAACCACCGATCTAACCATACGAGTTCTGGAAACTTGGCGAAATCTGGAATTTGGTCGTAATCGGTCTTCGCAAAGCGCTTATTAAAGAACCAACCACTGTGAGAGTAAATTAACCCTTGATAACGTGGCGAATGAAGGTCATCGGGTGTATCCGAGTAGCGGTGATGAAGACGATGTGTCTGCGCCCACCACAGAGGACCACGCTCGGCACACAGGCTGCCATGAAGAGCTAGGAGGAACTGCATCCAACGCGACGTTTTGAAAGACCGATGAGAAAAGTAACGATGGTATCCTGCCACAACTCCGAATTGACGAACAAAGTAGCTGATCAAACAAAGCAATACCCAGAACAAATTGAATTCTAACCAGAAGACACACAACGCTAATAGGTGAGTGGCAACGTACAAAATATGGAGGTGAGTTATCGGTAATATATTTTTATAATTCATAATTACTTGGTATTAGTGGTAAATGTTGCATTCGTTCATATAGTCTTTCCTCGTATCTGCTTTTTCTTTGCAAACATAACTACAAATACAGGCAAATCCTTACAGGGCAGATGCTCAGCCATTAAGCATGAGCCATCAAGTATTGACCGTTGCCATTATATTCGCCATCAGACGCGGCAAAATTACGAGAAAACCATATTAAATAAAACCTCCACATACGGCGAAACTTAGGATAGTCAATGCCAAAATCTAAATTCTTGATTGTCGCTTGGTTGTCGTCAAAATTCTTTAGCCAATTCCCGTAGGTTTGAGAATAATTGCATCCATTGATATACCAACTTTTAATAGTTTTAAGGTCATTATTTTTGCTAGGAATTACATTATAATTCCAGAAGCGTCCGTGAGGAAAAATGTATTTGTGGGTGAAAACGCTGGATACGCTATTAGGGGTACGGATTGTCATGATGTGAATAAAAACCTTGCCGTCCTTCTTCAAAAAAGAAGCTATCTTTTGAAATGCTTTTGTTAAATTCCCCACATGTTCAAAAACACCTAGCGAAACAATTTTATCAAATTTGATATCAAATCCGGCATCATTAAAATCCCCTTCATACAAGGTAAACCGATCAGAATTGAGGTTGCTCTCAGGAGATTTCATTTTCTGGCGGATATACTCGCATTGCTCATGACTTAAATTCAAGCCCGTAACTTTAGCTTTTGGAAATTTGGCAAGAATATAATTCCCCAGACATCCCCAACCACATCCAATGTCTAAGATATGGTCTCCATCTTTGATATCTAGCTTTTCAATTACATCATCCATCATATGGATTTGGGCTTGCTCAAGGTTTAAGGCTCCCTTTTCCCACAGTCCCATAGTGTACTTAGGATAAACAAGCTTACTGCTACCTAACATAAGATTAAACATTTCTTGGGGTAGATCATACTGAATCTTCATTAAATCTCGCGCTCCTTCTGCGAGATTATCGCTTTCTTTTAATACCCATTCATAGGCTGTTAGAAGTGATGGAAAAAGTTGGAAAAATACGGGCATACATGCATCGAAAAGCACTTTCAATACAGAATCAGGGACTTCATATCCATTGATATAAGCCTCTGCTACTGCCATTTGTACCATATTGACCGTCTTAACCACACCAAAGGTTGCTTGGTAAGCAAATGGGCTTTTAAAATTTATATCTCCCACGACAGGAATATGATTTTCGATCTCTTGCAAAACACTGACATCATTCATGATTGATGCACCCGGTTTAATCATTATCTATATAGATGTAAGCTGAAGCAACTTATGCAGTTCAAAAGAATTGTCGAGTTCCACGAAAAATGGGTTCTTGTCCAGTTTTGGTGATAGTGGTTGGGGCTATGCATTAGTCACATATTTTGTAACAAAAGAAGGAAGAGCCAGAAGGTAGAAGCAGAGGAAGTTTCAGCCAAAGGAGAGAAGGAATGGGCAGAGATTGTTGGCGAGGTAGTTAACAAAAATTAAGAGAAAGAACCATTTGGTGTAGCAAGTGGCTCAAAGTATTGATTTCTCGTGGTTGTGAGCAGTGTCACGGGCAAGATTGGCAATTAGGGCTGAAAATACTTAATATTCCGTTTGTAGTGTAGACGATTATAAGGGCAAATCCGGGCAGGGCAAACGCATCTAAATAAGACTTGACAAAAAAAGAAATATATCGGTAAAGAGAAAAGGTGGCGATGGTTGTGCTGATGATTCCACCGTCAGGCGATGCGGAAACCGCCGCTGCGCGATCGCATCGAATGTAGAACATCAATTGACCGAAAAGGTGGCGATGGTTGTGCTGATGATTCCACCGTTAGGCGATGCGGAAACCGCCGCTGCGCGATCGCATCGAATGTAGAACATGGATTGACCGAAAAGGCGGCGATGGTTGTGCTGATGATTCCACCGTCAGGCGATGCGGAAACCGCCGCTGCGCGATCGCATCGAATGTAGAACATCAATTGACCGAAAAGGTGGCGATGGTTGTGCTGATGATTCCACCGTTAGGCGATGCGGAAACCGCCGCTGCGCGATCGCATCGAATGTCAGTAGACCGAAATTGGTGTAACAGCAGTTATCTTATTCCTGCCAATAATTGCTCGTGGACTAGAAAGATTAATCCCCAATGCTCCAGATAATAAGCCTGAGAAGCAATTAAAGACAGCATCAAACAAATAAGGAACGTGTTTTTGAATGCTCAAAATGCGGCTGGATTGGGGATAGAGATTTCAATGCTGCCTTAAATTTAGAGAAAATAGGGAGAGCTACTCCCGAATTTACGCCTGTGGACTGTTGATGCCGACATCCTTGGCGCTAAGTAGGAAATAAAGCCTCTCAAGCCTCATAGATAGATTTGAGTAGGTTTTATTAACTACTTTCCTATCTCCTAACTCATTTTTAATCGCGTCATTTCAAACAACTGCTGAGCATTCCTTCCCAAAAAACCATCAAACAGCACTTGCTGACCTGGTTCGACTTCCACCATATAGCGTTGGGCAATTTCATAGTAGGCATAAGTCCAGGGAATTTGAATTTCTGCATCAGTGGAATCTTCTGATACTGTTACAATTTCAGTAACTGCTTGAGTTGCCGTTTGCCGCAAACCACAAGCAACATCCCCTTCAATCTCAGCTTTCATTGGCACACCCAAGTTAGCTAAACCACGAGCCGTAGTCTCGATATCCGGGTATTCTGGAGTATTCTGGCGATTAACATAGCCTGTAAAGTGGTTGACTGCGTAACCGTGCAGCAGTACCCAAGCTCCATACTGAGTGACCTTGTTGACTTCTTCCAGTACAGAACGGTGGGGAGGTTGCCAGGGGCAAGTAAAGATTCTATGCAATTCCTTGACAAGACGTTTAGTATCAGCATCAAATGTCTCGAAAATTGCTGAAAAATGAAATAAATTGACGCCTGAGACAGTTTGATGGATCAGTTGAACAGTCTTTTCTGGCAATTCATCCACAATTAACTCGCTGATAAATAACTTAGGCAAGTCGAATTCCTCTTGCTGAGGATGGCGATAATGACGCGCGTAAAGATGACTTTCTGGAAAAGTATATTCCCCAGCCGCTTCGTAACCCAAAACTTCAGCAAGTTGTCCTAGGTAGTCAATACCCAAGTTAACCTGACCCTGTGGACTGTCCACCAGCATCCGTAAAGACCGAAAGGCAATGTGGTCATTGGCGACAGTCCCACCCGCATGAGTTATCATTTGCTGGTAGGTGCGGGCGTAACTTACCCTGGTGCTGTAGTCGTGCCAAAGCAATTCCCAAAGATGACGGGCAATTTCGGGGTTCATGGTGTTTCTGGCGATGCGTATCAGATTTATGATAACGTTACGCAAAGATGTAAAGTTGCAAAGAGTTTCTTAGCGCCTTTGCGTCTTTGCGCGAAATTTATTTATAGCGGTTCTTAATTGAGTGCAATATATCAAGAAATAAGAACCACAGATGGACACAGATGGACACAGATAAATAATTACCGAAGAAGAACGAAGGTGTCAGTCGTCATCCGTCAGAATGACTCCTGTACGACTGGCGATACGGTGAGGGTTTAAAGCCCCTGCTTTCAAGTATGGAGGAATAGAAATGCGGGGCGCATCGTATCTGAAACCCCCGGTACAGAGCGTGGGGTATTCTGACCAATGTATTCTGAATTCTGACTCCTTCTCATTTCATCCAAACCAGAAGCGCTATATATATCCCTCTTCAATAACTAAATATCTGCTAAAACTTCAAAAAGGATCTGAAGAGCTGTTTGAATTTGGTCGCTATCGATAATCAGAGGTGGACAGAAGCGAATTGCTGCTTTTCCGCAATCAAGTAACAATAAACCGCGTAAGAAAGCTTCTTGGAGAATGCGATTCCGCAACATGGGATCAAAATTCCCCTCCGAGTCCAACAAATCCACCGCTACCATCAAGCCCTTTCCTCGTGGCGGCGAAATTTGCGGAAATTGCTGCGACAGACGATGTAAACCTGCTTGCAGTAATTCTCCCATCTCGGTGGCGTTTGCCATCAAACCACTTTCCAACAGCCGCAAAGTAGCAATAGCCGCAGCACAAGCAACAGGATTACCACCAAAGGTGGTTGCATGGGAACCTGGTTGCCATGTCATAATTTCCGGACGAGCGAGAATGGCTCCCAAAGGTAGACCACTGGCAATACCTTTAGCTGTGGTAATGATATCGGGCATCACACCCCAATGTTCAATAGCAAACAGGCGTCCCGTGCGCCCCATCCCAGATTGCACTTCATCAACTATCATTAGGATGCCAAAGCGATCGCATATTTCCCGGATGCGCTCTAAAAACCCATCCTCTGGTACAATATAACCACCTTCTCCTTGTATCGCTTCGACAACGATTGCTGCAACCTCTTTAGGCGGTAGCATTGTGGGAAATAATTGTTTTTCCAGGTAATCTAAGCTTGCGTGAGTCCCATAGGGAATGTGCGTTACACCTGGAAGCAGAGGACCAAAGTTAGCTCGCTGTACTGTTTTGGAACCAGTCAGGGACATCGCGCCATAAGTGCGTCCGTGGAATGCTCCCAAAAAGGCAACTATCAGGGAACGCCCAGTGTAGTACCGAGCAAGCTTGATTGCTCCTTCGTTAGACTCTGTTCCAGAATTGCTAAAAAACACCCTTGCACCATTGGGAAACGGGGCGCGGATAGCTAATTTCTCCGCCAGTTCCACCATTGGTTCATAGTAAAAATCAGTCCCCGACATATGCAGCAGCATTGCAGCTTGCTCTTGAATAGCTTGCACAACTTCCGGGTGCGCGTGTCCAGTTGCGGTAACGGCAATTCCTGCAGTCATATCTAAAAATACATTACCGTCCACGTCTTCCACCATACACCCTTCACCGCGAGCGACAACCAACGGGTAGTCACGGGTATAGGAAGGGGAAGTCACAGCGCGATCGCGTTCTACAATAGCTTTGGCACGAGGACCGGGTAAAGAAGTGACTATGTGAGGCGATCGTGGTAAAGCTATATCAATAGGGATACTTAACATAGTTGTATTAGATTTTTTTAAGATTATTTCTGATTAAACGGTGAGAGGCGATCGCTTGCAGTAGCTTTTGATTCTATTTCGGTTGATTCTATAGCGGTTCTCACTCTTTATAAAATACAGTATGGCAAGATGGAGACTGATTTGCTTGATGGTATGCCATAAAGCCGATGTTAGATTTTCATCAAAACGGCATCACGGAAGAAACACTTCACTGCATCCTCCCTAAAAAACACTGACCTTTCAATTGCTCGGATGACTTTATGTAACAATTTGACCAACTTTCCCCCTGATAGTTACCTGATATGTCATCCTAGTAATGTGAGAATTAATTCGGTAACTGTGTTTGTTTTTTTTATTGATCGGCTTTTTCCTTTTGGTATTGAAAGACTTCTCTCCGAAATCTAAATCTCTACACACTTATGATTTTGGAGACAATTTATGTCACTTTATGTAGGCAACCTCTCTTATGAAGTTACAGAAGATGGTCTGAATTCTGTGTTTGCAGAATATGGTTCTGTCAAGCGGGTTCAGGTTCCAACTGACCGTGAAACAGGTAAACCGCGCGGTTTTGCTTTTGTGGAAATGGGTACAGAAGCTGAAGAATCAGCAGCCATTGAAGCTCTTGATGGTGCTGAATGGATGGGTCGTGACCTCAAAGTGAATAAGGCTAAGCCCAAGGAAAACAGAAGTTCGTTTGGTGGTAACCAAAGCAACAACAGCTTCCGTAACCGCTACTAACCGTAATAGATTTACCTGCATCAAAGAGGCAAAAAGTAGTCGGAGCATTTTGTTGCTTTTTGTTCGTAACCCCCGATAGCAAAGTCGAGGGCTTTCTTTGAGTATGAATCGTCCTTTTCCAAAACATCTGCTCAAGGAATAGCTGGGATGTTTTGGTCGTATAGGTCGATGAAAAATCTTTTGATCAGTTTGATAAATGTACTGGTGCCTAGAAGGCGGTACTGGTGGTTCTTTGTGAAACTAACCGCCGATACGCCCGAAGGCAGAATCAACGAGAGCAAACCATATAAAAGGAGTAGGGCAACTTATGACAAAGCAGGAATCATCGGCAAATGAAGGGCAGTATATTCACCAGCCCGGCACAGAGGCGCTCGAGACGGCTCAAGCTAAGCAAGCCGGAGCGGAGTTCAAGTGGCATCTCGGTCGAGTTACTCGTTTGGGGAACTTCGAGATTGCTGGGGGCAGAGAAGTGACCATTATCTGGGAGGAGGGAGGCGTCAGTTCACAGCAAGGTGACATCACCGACGAGCAGTGGGAAATTTTTAAGCTAGCGTTTTTGACTACTGGGCGGCTCGCTGTGCTAAGCGATCAGGACGGGGAAGACTGGATGCGCGACTACCGCTGTCTGGAGGCAGTGCGCTAAGGATTCTACAGCAGACTTCCACCTAACTGTAGCGCCTCGAAAACATAATTACTCCGGCGCAAAATACACCAAAAGCCTTTCCGGCTTATCCTGGAAGGGCTTTTATGAACTACCCCGACCTGCTACGCGGAGGTCGGGGTTTCTGCATCCCCGACAGCAGGTTGAGATTTTAGACGCTTCTTCTGGGCTAGTTGCTTCATTCCTCCGCAACTCTTGCGAGTCTTGGGTAGTGAAGTAGAGCTAGACCCATCACCGTCTGCGAGGTTCGTTCCAAACCCCGGCAGCGTTACGCCACTTGCTCCACTTGGGGGAACCCCAAGACCGCAGTGGCTTCCTTTAACCCAGTAAAGACAAACTTCAGCAGAAGCAATATCCCTATCTTGTTGGTAGCCACACTCATAGCATTGATGAATGCGTTCATCTAGTGTTTTGGAATGTTGATTGCCACATTTAGGACAAGTTTGAGAAGGTTTAACTTTTTTGGTAGGGACTTCAATGAATTGCCCACCACCTTCTTCTACCTTGTACTTAATTGCGGATTTGAGCATCCCAAAGCCAACATCTAGGATGGACTTATTCAGACCTGCCTTCTGCTTCTTTCTCTTACCTTTCTTGACTTTACGAGTCATGTTTTTGACTTCTAGTTTTTCAGTAGCAACGAGGCTATTACCGCTTGCGATTTCTGCTGCTACCTGATGAACCCAGTTTTGGCGCTGATTAGCAACCTTGCGAGTTAATTTACTTACTCGGTCAGATGCCTTCTTCCATCTTCTAGAAGCTTTAATTTTCGATTTACGATTTGGCGATCTCTTTCTACGTTTAGATTTTGAAGTATGTTTAATCTGAATTTCAGCTTTGCGTAGAAATTTAGGAGCCTCAACTAATTGATGATTCTCTCCATCAGTGATAGCCAAAGCTGACTTGCAGCCAATATCTATCCCAATAGCACCTGTTCCCAGTTCTCGCTTAATACTAGAGGCATCTACAGTGATAGAGGCGTACCATTTCCCATGGAGGTACACGATGGTGCAAGTTGTCGGGTTACCCCAGACTCTTGCCTCTCCTCTCATCTGAATTTCGACATCCAAATCGACAAGTTTTAAATAGCCATTAACACCAGTGGTGTGAGCCTTGAAGCCTTGTCGTCCATCTGGATATGTCCAACCTGAGTAGTGGCGAATTGATTTGAATCTAGGGTATTTTCCTAGCCTCTGGAAAAAGCGTTGATAGGCGAAGTCTACACGCTTTAGAGTGGCTTGCAAGCTACCAGCATTAAGCAACTTATACTCCGTCCAGACTTCTTTGAACGCTGGCAAACTGTTTTGCTGCTGGTAGTAGTCAACCTTATTTCCAAATTTTTGGTACTGAGTTTTCCGGTTAGCTAGTGCCGAGTTATAGAGTTCCTTGTGCATAGCCCTGCAATAGCGCAGTTTTTGTTCCTGCGTTGGCGTGGGATAGAGGCGAAAAGTAACTCTTCGTGTGGGCATTGGCTAAACAAAAACTGTAAATAATATGATACCAAACTGTTTGGAAAAATAAAAGGCATCGAGCCTTTCATTTTTCCCGCTTACCGCCCCTCCTTACTTCGTTGAAGGAGGGGCGGTAAGCGGTTGTGTTGTAGGGTGGGGATTGCCCACCATAAACTCAAATGCTAGAGGATGCTTATCACGAAATAGCCCTTTGTCCCGTACTCATGAAGAATTCCCTAGCTACGGTTATCTATTTGAGCACGTTGCAAACTTCCAGAGAAGTCTACGTACACTGTCTTCCATTCTGTAAACACATCCAATACAGCAGTACCAGCTTCCCGGTGTCCGTTACCAGTTTGCTTAACACCGCCAAAAGGTAAATGCACCTCCGCGCCAATGGTAGGACCATTGATGTAAGTGATCCCTGCTTCGATATCGCGCATGGCGGCGAAAGCGCGGTTGATATCGCGGGTGTAGATTGAAGAAGAAAGACCGTAGGGGGTATCGTTCAGGATGGCGATCGCCTCCTCAAAAGAGTTCACCTCGATAAGCGCCACCACCGGTCCGAATATCTCTTCACGGGCGACTCGCATTTCGGGAGTGACTTCATCAAGAATCGTGGGTTGAAAGAAGTAACCGTGTTTTAGTTCTGCCTCGGTTGCTATTTCTCCACCGAGCAACACCTTTGCGCCTTCTTCACGGGCAATATCCAGATACTTGCTCACCCGTTCGAGTTGAGATGCATTTACCAAAGGTCCCACATCAATATTGGGATCAGTTCCTGCACCTAAGCGTAACTGACTGGTACGCTCTTTGAGCATAACGGTAAATTTCTCTTTGATATCGCGGTGCAAAAGCAAGCGACTGGTTGCAGTACATCTTTGACCGGCAGTTCCAAATGCACCCCAAACCGCACCATCGAGAGCAAGTTCTAAGTCAGCATCTTCCATAACAATTTGGGCATTTTTGCCGCCCATCTCCAAACAGACGCGCTTGTGAGTCCGTCCGCAAGTTGCGCCAACAAAAGCACCCGTTTCCGAAGAACCGGTAAAAGATACTAAGTCAACCTCAGGATGCTCAACTAAAGCTTTGCCTGCTTCTTCTCCCACTCCATGCACCAAGTTGATAACTCCGGGTGGCAAACCTGCTTCGGCAAAAATCTCAATAAGTTTTGTTGCACAAGCGGGGGTATCTTCAGCGGGTTTGAGGATGACAGTATTACCGCACACCAACGCCGGCATAGCTTTCCAACAAGGAATGGCGACTGGGAAATTCCACGGAGTAATGAGGGCGCAAACTCCGATGGGCATTCTTACCGTCATGGCGAATTTGTTGGGCATTTCCGAGGGAATGGTTTGCCCAAATAGCCGCCGTCCTTCACCAGCACTGTAATAGGCGCAGTCGATACCTTCTTGGACATCTCCCCGCGCCTCTGTTAGGGCTTTACCCATTTCCCGACTCATGAGTTGGGCAAGTTCTTCTTTGTGCTTGAGTAAGAGCTCTCCCACTCTCTGAATATATTCTGCTCTTGCTGGAGCCGGGACGAGCCGCCAGGTACGATATGCCTTGCGGGCGGCTGCTACCGCTGTATCTATATCTGCTGCTGTGGAACGCGGGAAAGTGGCAATAACTTCTGTGTAGAGAGCAGGGTTGCGACTTTCTAGGGTAGCTCCCCGTGCGGCACTCAACCATTGACCATCTATATAATTGCGGCAAGTCAGGGGAGTGGTCATAACCAAGACCTCCAGCTCGTAATCTACTGAAAGCACTAGTTTCGCTTGCTTTATCGATGATAGTCAAGTGACTTAGTGATGTTTTCAGGAGGAGCAGCACAAAGTGCATATGTTTATTTCAACTCACACTATTAATAAGCAACAAGGTTAGCAAACAAAAAATTACCTTCTGCTTTGTTTATAAATTAAAGAGTGCATCAAATGAAAATAAATTTTAAACCAATACGAGCAATTGTTGCTCTTGTTCCATTTGCCCTTTTATAGCAATAGCCAGATTACTTAGGACGCTCCCGCGTAAGACCTGTTCCATTGTCTCTCGAAAAGTGCCAAACTGCTCGATTTGTTTGCGAATTCGACTTGTAAGCCACGACCAGCATTTCTCAATTTTGTTGAGGTCTGGGGAATAAGGCGGTAAATACAAGACTTCACAGCCAGCATCTCGAATCAACTGTTCAATACGTCCACATGCCGTGAAAAGTGGCATTGTCCATTGTCACAACTTGCCCTGGTTTAAGTACAGGTACTAAGCACGTTTCTAACCAAGTCTCAAACACATCTCCCTTCCTTGACCCCTCAACTGTAAAGGGAGCTATCAACTGCTGATGACACAATGCCGCAATTCCTTTTCACCCGCCCTTGGCGTCGCCCAGACTTGAGGGTATGGAACCGCTCTCCTCGCTTATTTCAGCCATACCGATAATCATCTCGACTATCCATACCAGACTCATGGATATAAACAATTTGATCGGAGTTAAGCTGGGCTATCTGAACAATAAATTCTTGGCGTTTAGACTTGCAGCGTTCTTGATAGCCGTAGGTCTTTTTTTTGCGTGAAACCAATTTTATGTAACTCACGGGAATTAAAGTGATTTTCAAAGTTTTATTGCTGATTGGCGGAAAAACTGCATAAGTTACTGTCACTTGCACCTATTTATTAGTTTAGATATTTAAATTATCATTTTTGTTATCTATCTAAAGGTATATTATTTATAATTACTTTTTTTAGGTAGATATTTGAGAAGTTTTTATGTAAAAATGGCTTTTAAGACTACATGAAACTCATGTGAGTCATGCCAAGAAAGGTATTTTACAAAGCCAATAAAAAGGCTAACTATAGAATTGCCAGAAAGTGAATATAACTTGTTGGAAAATTATTGTTTAGACAAGCAAGAATCTAAACGACAAGTCATACGTTTTTTGATACGCAGTTTGAACAGTCTTAATTACTAGCATATTCTCCTTTTTTATTTTGTAAAATAACTAATTAGTTTGGTTTAATTTGATTAAACCTTGGTTGAAGGTATTTCCTATTCCTCAACTTTCTCTTGGCTTTGACCGTTTAATTGGTATCATGAATACCTTCCACAATCATCTATTTTTGTCCCTTTGGAAAGACTATTTCTATTTTTCCTCTGCCTAGAGTGGCCTAGAGTGACAAAAGAAAGATTAGAAGAGGGCTAATCTGAGTTTGTATTTCAGCACTTGTAATACTTTAGCTTTATAAAGAGAGAAACCATGAAGAAAATTGATGCAGGTTTGGATTTTATTAAGCACTTGACTCCTAAAGAACGTCTAAATGTTGCAGCCAAGGTCAACTATATGGCATTTATGGCTGCGTCAACTGAGGGTGCAACTCCTGAGACACGCATTCAAGTTTTAATTCAAGTGAAAAACCCATCAGAAGCACTGAATATACCAGGTGTGTTTCTCCGTAGTGCAGTGGGTAACATTCTTAGTGCTCAGATTACCCCTGAAGCCATTGAACACCTAGAGATGCACTCAAATGTTCAGTATGTCGAACGAGGTTCACCTTTAGGCTTGCAAGCAACTGTTGAGACTTCTTTCAACAATGTAAAAATTGAAGTCACATCTAGTCCTCTCACTGAGACAGGAAAAGGAGTCATTGTTGGTATTATTGATTGGGGATGCGATTTTACACATGGTGATTTTCGCAATGAGAGCGGTAGCCGGGTTTTGTATTTCTGGGATCAGACTGCTACTCCTGGGTCAATTGGACGCCCTCCCTTGGGGTATAGTGGTGGAGTTGAATTTACTAAAGAACAGTTAGATCAGGCTCTCTCCCAGACCAATCCGTTCGCAGCGCTTAGCATTGAGCCGCCGGATATTGGGGCTCATGGCACTCATGTCATGGGAATTGCTGCTGGCAATGGGGGCGAGTCACCCGATGTAGGCGTACGCGGAATTGCCCCTGAAGCAGATATCATTTTTGTCCAGCCCAATACTGGCGATACTAATATCATTGGTGGTTTTGGAGACTCTGTTAATCTGGCTGAGGCAGTAAAATACATTTTTGAGAAAGCAAGTTCGCTCAATAGTCCAGCCGTAATTAACATGAGTATGGGCACTAACTCTGGTCCACATGATGGCACAACGCTTGTAGAGCAATGGATTGATAGATTACTGGGACAACCAGGAAGAGCTGTCGTTATGGCTCTTGGCAATGAACATCGGCAAGGGTTAATCCATACTCACTCCGAAGGGCAACTGGCAACGGGAGAGACAACGACGTTGTATTGGAGAGCACGACCGCAGGACTTCACACCTAATGAGGTAGAAATTTGGTATTCTGGTCGGGATATATTTGTGCTTGAGGTGGTTTTGCCTGATGGTAAGTCAGTTCCAGTCGTTGAGCCGAATAATTCTGCCATTTTTGATGTAGGTCACATTGGCACCCGTGTTTACATCAGCAATGAATTAAACTCTCCCTTAAATGGCGACAATCGCATTAACGTCATTGTTCTCTCGCCTGAAAATACGCCTACGGAAGCAGGTGTTTGGCAACTTCGGTTAACATCTCGACTATCGCGGGAGGGAACCTTCGATGCTTGGATTGAGCGCGAATCTCCTGCTTTCATTTCTAGCTTTATTGGTGGAACCTACATCCGCCGTAAGACTCTTGGGAGTATTCAGTCAGCACGACACCCTATTACTGTCTCAAATTACGACGCAGAAACAATTACCCTTGCTGATTCCACAAGTTTTGGCCCAACACGAGATGGACGACGGGCACCAGTAGCCGCTGCACCAGGAGTGAATATTTTGGCAGCTCGGTCAAGGTATCGAGAAGCTCCTAACCCTTTAGATCGAACGCCTTATGTTGCATATACAGGAACAAGTATGTCGTCTCCTTACACAGCGGGAGTCGTGGCATGTATGTTACAGAAGAATCCAAGCCTGACTGCATCCCAGATCAAGGGTATTCTTGCGGCTAATGCAAAACCTGCACCAGGATACAGCTATGATTACCGTAACGATTGGGGGCATGGGCGGGTTGACCCAATCGATACCCTTGCTGCAACCCCTGCTGCTTCAGAAGTTAACCAACCTAATATTGAACCTGCTCCTTGCCCACTTATCGAATCTCAACCTGAAGGACCCTTTTATCGTCAGGGGTCTCCATTTACTACGAACCTTTACCCTGAAGATTCTACTGGATTATTAGTCGTCTTTAGTGGAACAGTATCAAACACAAACTGTGAAAAGATTGCAAATGCCCTTATTGACGTTTGGCAATCGGATGACAAGGGCGCTTATGACAATGATGATCCAGATAATCCTCCAGCACCAGACTTCTTCCGGTGTAGGGGGCGTATGAAGACTGATGAGAGTGGCAATTTTACTTTCAATACTGTTATTCCCAGTAACTATCAACCTGACCCAGTGGGAAATCCCTCTTGGTTTCGTGTCAAGCATATCCATTTCAAAGTTTTTGCTGATGGATACCAACCATTGACAACGGAGGTCGGTCTTGAGCCAGATGATTTCGTGAATAGCGACTTTTGGCTGAAGCCTTCGTTACTGACAAAGCTTGTTGAAATAAATGATGGCACGCATTCAAAACCTTATCTCAAAGCACATTTTGACTTTGTTCTGAATCGTCTTTCCAAGCGAGGTTATGTAGAAGAAGCAACTCAGCGTGGCTTATTTTTCAGAGGCTGAAATAAAAAGTATCGATCCGAGATGTATGTAATTTCCGGCAAGATGGTCTGAAAACCCACGCAGGGCATGGGTTTGAATAATTGCTACATCAAAGTCAAAAAAGCCGTTATTTACAACGGGAAATCAAGCCTTTTCAGATCATCTTGCAGGTTTTTGGTCATATCTCGTCTCAATACTGGCTGGAGCTACGTGGCGAATGATGCCACACCGCAATAGCTACCCGTTCTTGGACTCGTCAGTGACGAGCGTCAAGGGTTTATTGATTAGCTGTTTCTATTTAAGGAAAAATTATGTTTTCAAATCCATTCGTCGGCACCTGGACCTACCGCAGCTTTCATAACAAGCCTGAAGAGATATCAGATTTTAACGACATTCGATTGTGGCAGGCGACACTTACACTGTACGAAGATGGTTTGAACTTGTTAAAAGGTCAAATCGCTGCTGGTGAGTACACATTAAATATCTACGGAGCCATGACTTTTGAGGATGGTACTCCAACTATCCGGTTGCGAGCAGAGGGGATAAAAGAAACCGCAACCGCAGGGTGGGTGTACAACTACTCTGGAATTTTGGTACCAAACTGGCCGGACGGAGATAATCAGCGGCCGACCATTGTCGGAACTGTTATTCGCACCTTACCCCACGAGCCCGAACGGTTAGCCGGGCAGACATACTCGTTCATTGCTGTCAATCAAACTGTACCCTCGGTACCGTATCAACTTCCTGAAAAGGTTCTCATGCACTTTGCAGATCGGTTGCACCGACTTCACCATGCAGTATGGCATGGAATTCGGAGTTCTTGGAACGACCTAACACAAGATGAGCGGGACGCAATCACAGCACTCGACTGGCAGATTGATGGGGACAGGGTAGCATTATACACGTCGAGGGAAAAGACACGACCAGTTATTACCAACGGTTCTGGGGAAGACTTCCTGTTCTTCCACCGACAGATGGTTACCCAGTACCAGAAGTTGATGGCTGAGTCTGGGGCAGAGCCAATTCAATGGGTGGAGATTCCCCAACCAGGAGCAGGTGGTCCGACTAGTCCGAACACTGTGCCCTCACCTTGGGCAGTGCCAAGATCTCGAAACTTCGAGCAGCGGCTAGCGGCTTTAAAGACAAATGAGTTCTATTGGAGCCGGATGCGGTGGTGGGATTATCAGTTCAAGGACTCAACCTATCTGTCCACACTAACCCTTGGGGAATTGGGGGCACTAATTGAGTTCAGCGTCCATAATGATATGCACATCCGTTGGTCTGCTGCTCCACGAGACCCAGATACAAATGAACTATTACCCCTTGGGCGACCGGATCATGAAATCACACCCAAGTGGGATAATCCACGGTACGACTGGCTTGGGGAATTCTATTCATCCCACGTCAACCCGGTGTTCTGGCGGCTGCATGGGTGGATTGATGACAGAATTGAAGACTGGTATGCAGCTCATGAGTTGAAACACCCTGGGGAGGTAAAGCGAATGGAAAAGGGTGGCGTGCAGTGGTTCGAGCCGAGCCGATGGGTCCAAGTTGAACATCCATGGGTATGGCCGAAGTCATTAGGAGGATACGAACACGGACACGACCACGGACACGACCACGGACACGAAGATCCGGAGCTACGAGCCAAGCGAATCGCTAGTATGGAAAAAGTCATGGCGATTTTGTTCCCTCCTGAACAAAAATTGGCTCCGAGTGTGCTCACTACCGAACCTGCTGCTCTAGTGGCATCGGAACAGCTTGCGTTTCGGACAAGCGTAGTGGGCTTCTAAATGGGTAATGTTCTAGTCCTGTGGATGGCATCAGACGGCTCGACCAAATTCGTAGCAGTTGCTGCTCGAGTCACACTGCCTGAGCTAATCCTATTCCAGAACGTGGCTTGTCTAATGGCAACATTCTCTAATATTTCAATGGGTTAACTGTCCCACTTTTGACTGTTAATGGGACAGTCTACCCCACAAAATTTTGGGTTCGCCAAGAAGAAAAAGCAAGAGTTAGTAACTTTGCTATCTACAGGTTAATTTTAAAAACTAACCCTCAGTCCAGTTTTCGCACGCGATCGCCTCTGATGAACGCACCGTGTCATTACTGCCGACTGTATAAGACATAATCGCAAAGTAAGGCGATTTATCAAGCATGTCTTATTGGTATCGAAGGAGATTTTTTATGCTTTGGAGAGATAAGTAAAATACATAGAGTTTAATCAATGATATTTTCACATTTATTAGATAGTAACTTATAAAAATCGGCGTTAGTAAGAAAAAAGTAAGAAACAGAATTTTTTAACTAGCTAAAAAGCTTGATATATAAAGGTTTGGGGTAGGTACGACCGCGCAGCATTGCGCGGTTGCAGCTGAAAAAATTCCTTAACCTACAGAAAACCTTACACAGATGCGGAAACTGTTTTTATTTACTTATTTATAAATTATCATATTTGTATCTATAAAAAGAGATACAATTTTAGTTTTCTTTTTAAGAGACTATATTAAGGGACTGCCTTGCTTGCTAGAAAAAAGATAGTATCACCGTAGGCTTAAGCCTACGTAGTGGCTTTCATCGCCGCAGCTGTTGCCGAGGGGTTTTCAGCCTACCTCTTATAAACTTTAAGCTGGTTCGTAGAATAATTTTCCTTCGCACAGTTGAGTGAGGTTAAAAAGCGATGGAGGGTGAGACAAAGAGGAGATATTCCCTTTGTCCCCCCTTTTCCCTTGATCAAAAAAAATCATCACACCAATATGCAACACCTGTAAATTTATGGCACAAAGGCCAACACCCCAACTGGAGAACCAGAACCACCACGCAACCGCAGCACACCAATTGCCAAAGTAGCTCCTGTTGGCGGTAACTGATCCAAATTCGTCAAATTCTCCAGCACAATACCCTGTCTTTCCAACACCAAGCGATTAGTCGCAAAAGTGGTATCTTGCCCTGAATCTACCCCATGAGTATCAATTCCTACTCCAGCAATTTGACGTTCCTCAACTAAGAACCGCGTAGCATCGCTACTAAACCCAGGAAAATGAATACTCCCTTGAGCATCCTGGTTAAAAAAGGCATTTTTATCCCACCATTTCTCTTGCCAACCTGTATACAGTAGGACTACGGAACCAGTAGGAATTTCACCGTATCGTTGCTCCCAAGCCAGAATATCCTCAACACATAGCGTGTAATCCGAATTCCCCAGCGCCTTTTCCCGAATATCAATAACTACCGCAGGAACTACCAGCGACTGGGCAGAATATTCGTCAATTCCCACACCATCAAGGTGAAAGCTGTTGGGAGCATTGATATGAGTGGCGCTGTGTTCCCCCATAGAAAAACGCCGCAGATAATAACCATCCTTATATAATTCCGCCACAGTCTCAAATTCTACTGGCGGATCACCTTGCCATTGAGGAATATCAGTGTCAATCACATGACTCAGGTGTATCACCCGCGAGTAGGAGATAAGACCCCCCTCAATCCCCCCGCAAGCAAGGGGAAAATTAACTCCCCTCTCCGCTGGCGGAGAGGGGTTGGGGGTGAGGTTCCGAGAGATTAACCTCAAGAGCGTTGCTTCCATAACAGCACGAGTTTGACCGGTCACAGTAAATACCAGCGCCTCGCGGTAGACTCGCTGTGCATCGTGAGAACTATGTAGAGCAGCACCACTGGAAACAGTCACCGCTGCATGAGCTATTCGCGCTGCTAAATCAATCGCCCAAGCCCGTAATTCCAAACGTTCAGCCAATTCTAAACCTGAATTATTTTGTGCTTCCTGAACGGCGGTGCGACAGTTCCTCAGTTCCTGTTGAAGAGAATCAAAAGCATTGGTGATAAAAGGCAGCGATTTTGTACGCGCGACAGACTCCAAAATATCTAAACCAGCAAAAGCGCATCCTGTAGCCAGAAAAGTGGCGCGAAGAACATTTTTTTTATCGTTTTCGTGAATCCAACCAGCAGGCTTAATAAAAACGACACTTTCAGCAGGTAAGAACCAATTTTTCAAGCTGGCGGTTACGGTGTTGGTTGATGTCATAGCCGCCAGTTGTGCGGGAATTGAAAGTGTCAGCGTACCTCCTGACTCTTGATGTATTTCTCGCAAAGGCACAACACCGAAAACAGCACCACCATCTGGTAATGTGGCGGCGACAATAAACTCGCTGAAAAAGCCCTGTCCTGTCACCCAAGGAACAACCCCATTGAGTTGATATCCTCCAGGTACTGGTATAGCTAGAGTCAGCGGCTCTCCTTCGCGCCGAAGCTGGGAAAAGCCAACACCCAGTAAAACTTCACCGTTGCTCATACCGTGGAGGTATTTTTCCTGTAGCGAGGAGTTGCTACTAGCAACGAGCATACCAGCAGCGCTTTGGTGTTGAGTTTGCAGAAACGCTAAAGCACCTGAATATCTGGCTACCAGTTCTTGAAAGCTGCCATATGTCTGTTCGCTGACTTCTTGTCCACCCCATCGGCGTGGAACCAAGAGCGCTAGCATACCCAATTCCCCAAAACCTCGAAGTGCTTGAAATAAAGCAGTTGGGTTGCAATCTATCTCGTTAGCTAATGGTGCAACTTCTTCAAGCAAGTAGGACTTGGCTGTATCTAGGAGAGAGTGATGATCCTTCACGCGTCACGGTTGCAAAGGTTTGTTAACTAGCTTTATCCTTTATGAAAAATAATATGATAGATAACCCCTCCAACCCCTATAAATATTAGGCTTTGGAGGGTTCAAATGTTGCAGCAAAAAGTGAATTAGTTTTGACATTCCCACGCCTAAAAGGGGATAGGATTCTTGGGCTGAGACTGCGATGAGCAAGTTTTCCCCACTCACGTCTTACATTCTCATATCGCACCATTACAGATGCCTCCGCAAGCGTTAATTTCCGTGTGTCCCACGGTATTTGATGATTACTGTACCATATTAGTGATTTTACCGGAAGATTTTGTCAACGCAAAGGATCGACTACAGGTTGGCGCTCCTTGGGCAAAGTTGGAGCAATAAATTCAGCTTCTTGCGTGGAATTGATTTGTGAGTGTGATTGCGGGCGAAATTCTACGACATCGCGTTTGATGGTGATATCATAGTCACCAAAAAAGTCATGTCCAAGAAGCCCAGTTTCTAGATCTGTGCCTGCGATCGCCACTGCTACGCGATTCACCTTAACTCCACCAACTTCCATCGAATCCACATAGCCGATGGGAAATTCTACTGCTTTGGAACTTGCCGTATTTGCCTTGGCTCTTCCAACTTGCACCACTGCCAAAGCATTTGCCATCTTCTGGGTAATCACTGTGCCACTAGCTCCCGTATCCACAATCATCTCAAAGAGCTGATCGCCATTGAAGGTGACTTCGATAATTGGTGTGCCACCAATTCGCCGTTTGATTGGGGCTGTATACACCGGTTGTTCGTTTTGCCGTTTCGTTGGAACGACCAACGCCTCTTGTTGTTTCAGTGGCGCTACTGTCAGTGGCGCTACGGTCGTCGGCTTTGGTAACGGTGGTAACGGTTTTTGCCGAGGTGCTAAGGGTGGTTGGGTGACACTTGGTTGGGTGACACTTGGTTGGGTGATACTTGGTGTCACAGAAGGCTCGGGGATGCCAACTGCTACCCTCTCCGGTTGTGCTTGTTGTGGTGGATTTACTGGACGAGTGGCTTTTTTTGTAGCATATTTTACATGGCGCTTGTAATCTATGATTTTTGCTTGAGCGCTTGTGAAATAAGGACTATCAACTGGAACTTTCTGCATCAGGGCGATCGCTTCTTGCAGCTCAATTGCCACCAAATTCCAATCATCTGTGGATTGAGCAGATTGGCTGATGCTAAGAGCGCTAACAGCTTTATCTAGTCCCTGTTCAAAATAACCGACTTCAATCTCAGACAAGTGCTGCCTTGCTGGCTCTAGTTCTGGGCTAGCGCTTAGAGGTGTCGTTGTGGCAGCAGGCGGGGCAACACTCTTATCTTCAGGCACAACAGGCTGCTCATCACCACTTGTCACGGCAACCTGTTGCTCTCTATTACAGCCAACAGTTAAAACCGCTAGTGTGGTTGACAGAAGAATCAGCCCTGCTCGGGATAAAATAAATTGAACCATAATTAATTTTAAATTTTATCTGTTCTAAGGTTTTGAAATCTACTGCCACTGCCCATTACTGTTTAAAAATTTTGTGTCTTCGAGTCTTAAGCTTTGGTTAATTGAGTTATAAGTTCCGAAATCCTTGAGTCATGGCATAATATTCGTTCGCAGTATCGAGTCAATCGAGAAATGGGGGAGTAAGGATAAAGCAGATGAGCGAGATGGGGGAGATAAGGGAGATGAGCGAGATAAGGGAGATAAGGGAGATAAGCAAGAGTAGTTATTATTCATTCACTTCCTCATTCTCCTCATTCTCATCCTCCTCATTCTCCTCATTCTCATCCTCCTCATCTTCACCACTTACTACTCCCCGATCCCCTAACAATCCCAAATCCCTAATCCTTCAATTTCATAGCTTATGCCTCTATCTGACGCAATACCTGCTATTTTTGTTTTGGCAGATGGAACCACGTATCGTGGTTGGTCTTTTGGTGCCACTGGAACCAAGATTGGGGAAGTGGTTTTTAACACTGGCATGACCGGATATCAAGAAGTGCTGACCGACCCTAGTTACTGCGGTCAGATAGTCGTTTTTACTTATCCTGAATTGGGAAATACTGGCGTTAATCCAGAGGACGAGGAATCAAGTAGACCGCAGGTGCGAGGTGCTGTTGCTCGGAATATTTCTACTCGACCAAGTAACTGGCGCTCCACACAGTCATTATCTGACTATCTTGAACAGTACCAGATCCCAGGTATATACGGCATTGATACCCGCGCCCTTACCCGCAAAATTCGGATTTTCGGAGCGATGAACGGTGGCATTTCCACAGAAATTTTAGATGAGGCTGAGTTGCTAGAGCAAGTGCAGGCAGCTCCTAGCATGAAAGGATTGAATCTCGTCCGCGAGGTCACCACCCCAAATATATATGAATGGTCTGATCCTACCAACCCGGTATGGGAATTTAATCCTGCTTGCCAAGAACATTCTGGGGAATCTTTCACCGTTGTCGCTATTGACTTTGGCGTGAAACGCAATATAATGCGTCGTTTAGCGAGTTACGGTTGCCGCGTCATTGTTGTTCCCGCTAATACCCCACCAGAAGAAATTCTCAAATACAATCCAGATGGGATCTTTCTTTCTAATGGTCCTGGGGATCCAGCATCTGTCAGCGAAGGTATTGAAACGACCAAAGCGCTACTGGAAACTCACAAACCCATGTTTGGCATTTGTATGGGACACCAAATTTTGGGTCATGCGCTTGGTGCTGAAACTTTCAAACTCAAATTTGGTCATCGTGGTTTAAATCAGCCAGCTGGTTTGCAACAACGAGTCGAAATTACCAGCCAAAACCATAGCTTTGCCATTGACCCAGAAACTTTACCTAACGGTGTTGTAGAAATTAGCCATCTTAATTTAAACGACTCCACCATTGCTGGGTTACGTCACAAGTCCCTGCCCGTGTTTTCTGTACAATATCACCCAGAGGCAAGCCCTGGTCCTCACGATGCTGATTATCTGTTTGAGCAGTTTGTCCAAGCAATGCGAGCAGCTCGTCGAGCCGGAGTCGCCACAGTAGGGTAAAAATGGAGAAAGCTGCACAAAAGAGGACAAGGAGACAAAAAAGATGAGGGGTATGCTGTCGGATGCTGTCGGATAAGGGGGATGCTGTCGGACAAGGAGGATCAGGAGGATATTACTTTCTCATCTCCCTCACTCCCTCACTCCCTCACTCCCTCACTCCCCCACCTCCTTTCCTGCCAGCAGGTTGTAGACAACATACAATAAAACCATCTATACTTGAGCGTTCGCCATAACTATTTCGCCATAACTATGAGGAGGGAATTATTGCTGAGCCACTTAATCTAACTGTAAGCCTGAGAGGCACTCGAGAAGTCCGGGATAACTGTCAGCTATTCCGCCTCACAGGTTTGTTAGACGCCTTTTCCGAACCGACATTTCGCAAGGTACTTGGGAGCAAGCTCGACGAGGGACCAAAGCACATTATTTTGGATCTCTCACAAATCGATTTTGTTGATAGCTCCGGCTTGGGTGCTTTGGTGCAGCTCGCCAAGCAGGCTCAAAACTCCGAAGGCACTTTGCAAATTGTCACTAATGCCCGTGTCACTCAAACGGTCAAGCTTGTTCGCTTGGAGAAGTTTCTCGCCCTACAAACATCAGTTGAAGCGGCTCTAGAAAACGTCAAGTCGTCTTGATTGCTTGATCTAAGAGGTTAATATAGCTATCCGATCATCAAATCTGGATAGCTAAATTTTTACAGAATCACAATTAATTATCTTGTATAAGGAGGAAAGCCGAGTATAAAGATGAAGGATAACAAGGATATGATATATACTGTATAAGCCTGAAGAATCGATAGCTGTATGCTACTATAAAATAGTATAATATCAATATACTATCAATTTGATTATTTATACCTTATACTTTAGGCTTTAGAAGCATCTTTATTTTTAGAACCCAGAAAAAGCATCTTAGATACTTCTGGATTTCACACTTCAGGTTGAGAGCCTTCAGTATACGAAATGGCAACTAGAAATTGAAAAAAAGATAAAAATTGCGCAGTAAATTTTTTTGCTTTGATTATGCTTAGGTAGACCTGCATGGCAGTCTGCGGGTAGAAAAGTCAAGTTTTCCCGAAGAAAGCCTTTCTCATGTAGCCTGCGAGGAAAGAAGAACTTGTGACATCAAAGGAGGAAGACCCACTAGATGGATCAAATAATGAAGCTCTCAGTCAGGATTCAGTTTGGTGTCAACTACTAACGGCAAGCAGAGAGCAATTATTCCAACAGATTTCACAGGCGCAACTGCAACAAATTTCTCCTACTGCTTTAGCATATTTGGGAGACGCAGTTTATGAACTGTACGTCAGAATGTTTTATCTACTACCACCTAGGCGACCAGAAACATACCATCATCTAGTTGTGGCACAAGTGAGAGCAGAGACGCAGGCTAAAATGTTGCAAACACTGTATCCTCATCTGGAGGACGACGAGTTAGAAATTGTCCGACGGGGTCGCAACGCCGCCACAGGACGCCCAAAGCGGGTCGCTCCCGCAACATATCAACAGGCAACTAGTTTAGAAACTTTAATTGGCTACCTGTATCTTACCGATTTCCATCGCTTAACCGAACTGTTGCAAAAACTTCACCTAGAAAAGCCGTGAGAAATCCTGCCTCACACTGGCAAAACTTGTAGAGTAGGTTCGGTAAATTGAGGTAAAAAGGATGCCTACTTATAAGCTCTACCAACGACTCATATGATAAATAAACCAAGAAAAATCAAGACTTCTGGCGAACCAAATAGTGGGCGACAACCTTTGAGAATGAAAGCAAAGCGTGTCATTTCTCTTCCAAGTCGCGCTCCCAGAGATAAAGGTCCTAAGGTCATAACAGAAGGCTCACGCCCACATCGTAAATTCTCCGATTCATCCACTTCTTCTCAACAATCAGAAGATACGGATTTGATCTACGGTCGTCATCCAGTGTTAAGTGCTTTGGAAAATGAGCGCGGTCTCAACCGTATCTGGATTACTTCGCGCCTGCGATATGATCCCCGCTTTCACTCGCTGATTTTACGAGCGAAGGAAAATGGCACAATTATCGACGAAGTTGAACCCAAGCGCTTAGACCAAATCACAGACCAAGCGAACCACCAAGGTATAGCGGCGCAAGTTGCTCCCTACGATTACATTGATTTGGATGAGTTGATCACACAGGCAAAATCTGTAACCGATCCAGTGATTGTTGTCGCTGAAGGGATTACGGATCCCCACAATTTGGGCGCAATTATTCGCAGTGCAGAGGCGTTGGGTGCTCAAGGAATGGTGATCCCCCAACGCAGAGCATCTGGTATTACCTCTACAGTTATGAAAGTGGCTGTTGGTGCTTTAGAAAACTTTCCAGTCGCGAGAGTGGTGAACTTGCAACGCGCTTTGGAAGAACTCAAAGCCGCTGGCTTTTGGATTTACGGTACTGCAACGGACGCAAGCGAAACTCTGCATATGGTGGATTTCAAAGGTCCTATTGTTTTGGTAGTTGGTTCTGAAGGCGAAGGTCTGAGTATTTTGACACAACGCCATTGCGATTTTTTGGTGTCGATCCCCCTACAAGGTAAGACTCCTAGCCTGAATGCCTCAGTAGCAGCAGGAATGGCGCTTTATGAAGTTTACCGACAACGCTGGATAAATATGCTACATCTCGATAAATTACAAAAAATTTCTTTGAAAAAAGAACAGTAAACAGAGTATAAAGAAATGTAAAACAGACACAATTAGCAGCATATCATCTAGAACCCAGTACCATATTTAGAAATCGGCGAGAACCATGAAAACCACTTGGAATAACCTTAAGGAATTCTTAATTAACATATTCCACAACTTTGGCTTCGCTTGGTGGGTAGAAGTTGTGACACAAAATCCTCGTTGCACCTACTACTTTGGACCGTTTCTCAGTTCTCTTGATGCAAAAGCGGCGATAAAAGGCTACGTAGAAGATTTGGAACAAGAAGGAGCGCAAGGAATTATTATTAATGTCAAGCGCTGCAAGCCAAATGCTTTGACGATCGCTGACGACCTGGGGGAAAGGATTGACCGCAAAGTAAAGCCTGTCTTTAGCGGTCAAATGTAATCAAACTGAGAAGAACTCAGAACACAGAATTTACCAATTGGTGAATATTTTTACCAATTGCAGCAAGCGATTCTACAAGCAAAGAATTATTCATCTCCATAAATAAATATTGGAGGGAGATTTTTGCTTGAATTGAAATCCACCCGCAAAACAACCCTTTTGGGTTCTGGTCGGAGTTTTGGAGTCCCCCACTCCGCTGCATACTTGAGTTGTGAGTTCTTTTCTAGTCAGAAGGCTAGTGGTCTATCGCATTAGTTTTGAAGGCGTTGTAATGAGTGCAAACACTCAAAGAGTTTAGGACGCGCATTCCTTACTACGAACTTATACAACCATCATAATTAATGCGATAAACCACTAGTTAGTAGTTGCGCTTGCTTGCAACTACTAACGCACAATGTTTCGATTCTTCTCAAGCCAACGGTCAATGTCCCTCAAGACTTGGTTGGGGATCTCCCATGGGAAAAGATGGGCGGTATTAGGATAGCAGTGCGACTGGCAATCTTTGAGATAGCGAGATGTCTCTAAGCTAGCGTCAACTGTGATGTGGCGATCGCCTTCCCCAGCAAGTACAAGAGCAGGACATTGAATTTCTTCTAGGTCTACAAGTCGATTGTACCCAGCCCCAATCGCGGTATAAAGAGCGCGAGTCGCAAAAGCAGAAGTTTGGAGATACGCTGGTACAGCTTCTTTTGCTATGTATTTGTACGCGGTAGGAGTGTGTTGTTGGATCAGGTAGCGGAAGAGCGATCGCTTGCCGAAAGTTTCAATATTCCACTTCCAATCTGGTTTTATGCAGCTTAAGAGCGCGGCAACACCAGTATAAAGATTATCTTGCCAACTCACAGGCGGATGATTGCCTCTGGGTCGGGCAGCAGTCGCCACCAAAATTAGCCCAGTGACTCGTTCAGGTAACCGTAGCGCCAATTCCATCGCTAAAATGCCACCAAGCGACCACCCCAACACCAGACATTTTTTTATTCCAAAGCCATCTATAAGCGCTTCCAAGTCGGTCAAATGGTCGTTCATGTTAAAATTGCCATGAAACCGACTTTTGCCGTATCCGCGCAAATCTGGAGCAATAGTTTGAAAGCGTTTTGATAAGTGATTGGTAAAGACAGAAAGACTAGAACCGGAACCAGGATGACCGTGCAAGCAGAGAATCGGGAAGCCTTGACCTTGAACGTGGACGTTAAGGTTAGCAGCAGATGAAGCTGTATTGTTATGGCGAGGGTTGCTCATTTATGAGTAATTTTATTAGTAATTTATCGTTGGTTTTGAGTTATTAATTAGGAAGTACGTAAGCTCTACGGCAGGCTGTGCCAGGCGCGTAAGATCCACCCGGTAAAAGCACGCGCGTAACGTCTGCACACGAAATATAATAAATTACGATTTTTCTCTATATCCTCCTGCGTAGTTAATCACGCACATCTGCCTGTACGTGTTGTGAATTCCAAAAGCAACTCCCGTCACTTTAAAAGCAGGGTTAAACATATTTGTTCTATGACCGCGATCCGGTACCCCGTCATCAATAATTAATTGCATAACAATATCCTGTGCCGTATGGGAACCATAACTAATATTTTCCCCAGCGGTGAGTTTCCAAGTTCCGTAGCGCTTGAGGCGAGTAAAGGGATCACTCTTATCGCTGCCTTTGTGACCAAGAATGCCTTTTGAACCTTGGTCTTTGACATGATCCTTAGCCGCCAAAGACATTCCTTTGGATGCCGTTAAAGGTCCCACCGGACGGACTGACTTGAGAAAGGCGATCGCCTCATCAACCGCTTTGACTCCTTCCTGTGTTTGCAAATAAGTATGACTCGAGATTCTGACTCGATTACCTTGAAAGCGTTGTCTATACTTTTCTAAAACAGCAGCATAAGCAGCGGGATTTGTTCTCGCCTTATTCATTTCCACAATCACTTGTTGTTCAAGGCGCGAAAGAGTCTTCCCGCGTGGCAATACATCAGGATTTTCTTCAGGAATATTAGGTACAGAGGAATCAAATTCAAACAATTTATCACATGATGTGGTTAATACAGCGATGGGCGTAAACATCCAAAATACCATCCGACGCATCAACACCCTCATAACTTTAGACCAACCAGTCAATATGTATTTAGATTCATGATGTTACAACTGGTTTCCAGATGGCTATAGCAATCCTAAATCATAAGCCCTACGATCTGCTGCTACGTGAACAATAAGATTCCCAATTTCTTCTAGAAGTTGGGAATTTTAGAAGTTGTCGGAACAATGGGCGTTGGTCTACCTTTTGGTCTACCTTGAAGTACCGCAAAAAGAGCACGTATCCACTGCTGTGCTATAAACTTATTGCCTTCATCGTTAAAGTGGAGACCGTCGTCACTAAAAAGATCGCCCTGTTTCAATCGAGCAAGTACTGCGGCGTGCATATCAAGGAAGAAGATTCGCTTACCCCGTCCAGAGAGCTGCAGTACACGCTGCTTAAGAAATGCGTTGGCTTTGGTTTTCGTTTGACTAGTATCAACACCCTTCTGAATCTCCCATTTAAACGGGGGAATTGAAGCGACCACAACTCTGGCTTTGGGACGTAATAACAAGATATCATCGATAATTCCTTGAAGGGATTTTGTGAGAAACTCTGAGGTGTTATCGCCTCGTGCATCACTAGCAAAGAAATCATTGGTGCCAAGCATTATCAGCACCACATCAGGTTTGGTCGCTTGAACCCAGTCCCGAATGCTCCCTGGCTTTCCCTCCCACTGGGGGAGACGAACATTTGATTTCGGCTGTTGCAACACCTGCGCCGCCGACCAACCACCATGACACTCATTATCGGGATCAGTATATGCGCCATCTTTTTTAGTTCCCACCCAGTCTATGGTAGATCCAAGTTTGGTCTGTGCCACCGCACTACGCAGAACGGCAATATTATTTGCACATAGAGAGTCTCCTAAGGACATGACTTTGGTAGCTGCGGTGGCAGTTCCAACCGGGAGAAAACACAGTAGTATGGCAGCTAGACTGACATTACCCCACCGAGCATGGGCTGTTTTAGAGCAAAAGCACTCAATACTCTTCTCTATGCTTAACAAACGGCGGATTTGATTTTGGATAGCCATTATGTTGCCCATTTGATTAATCAGCGTACTCTTGTACTGCTAAGGTCGCGTGTCGTTTTCTGTTCCAATGCTTACTCTAACTTCATTAAGCGTCATCAAAGAAAGAGTTAAAACTATTTATATAGTTTTTATTATTTATATAGTATTTATCATTTCTATTGAGCGGACTTGATATGATATCTTTGAACGCAACTCCTTGCACTAAGCCCGTGAAGTATGTGGAACTAATTAAGCAACCAATACGTCATCATAGCTAGAGTTGTGATTCATACTTCTTGCAAAAGTCTTTTTCTGAGTCATTCTTAATAGAAAACTCCCGTTATCATGCATAAGCATTTAACGGGAGATTGCCAACAAATTTCAATTTTTTACCGCGATGCACCTCAAGGTAACTCGTTCGGGCTGGGAAGAGAGAATAGGAAAGAAACATTTCGCATTCTCTATTCCCGACCCCAAAGAGTGATGTTTAATTACGCCTACTAACTGCTGCAATTGATTTTTCTTCATACCCTGCTGCGTAATTAATCACGCACATGGTTTTGTATCTAGCGTGACTTCCATAAGCAACCCCAGCCACTTTAAAAGTGGGGTTAAAGATGTTTTTTCTATGCCCGCGATTCGGCACTCCATCATCGATAAGTAATTGCATGACGATTTCCTGTGCCGTACTAGGACCATAGCTAATATTTTCCCCAGCAGTAGATTGCCAACTTCCATAGCGGTCGATACGAGTAGATGGGTTGCTGCCATCGCTGCCTTGGTGACCTGTTGAACCTCTTGATCCATTATCTTTGACATGATCTCTAGCACCTAGAGACATTCCGATAGATGGGGTTAAAGGAGCAACAGGAGAAACTGACTGAAGAAATGCGATCGCTTCATCAACAGCTTTCACACCTTCATATGTGTGCATAAAGAATTGATTCGAGACTTTGACTCGCTTACCTTGGAACTGCTGTTTATAGTTTTCCAACATAGCGATGTATCCCTTGGGATTTGTCCGAACCTTATTCATTTCCATAATTACCTGTTGTTCCAATGGGGACAGGTAAGTTGACGCTGCTACTGTGGTAGTAGGATTGGCTTTTTCAGCTTCACTCTTTGGGCGTTCCAACGTATTGTTTGCCACAGATGGGCTAGATAGAAATGCCTGAGAACTGCAACTAGCAACCATAGCGATAGGGAACAACACACAAAATCCATTGCGACGCATTAATAACCTCACGATTTTTGTTCTATTGAGTTAATGGAGTTGCCTTGGATGCACAGCGTTTTACTGATGTTAATAATCAGTAGTTCTCGGTTTAATAGAGAACTTAAATAGAATTTGCAAATTTCTATTCTTTGTAACCTTTTGAACAACATACAGGAAACACCCTGCCTACCGAAATAGACCTTAGGGGGGATGACTTGCCATACAGGCATTGCGTAGGTATGTTTTTTGATGTTCAAAACAGCACTTATTAACTAGTGAAAATTTATCTAATACGAGTCAATGCATTCTCCATATCCGATAGCTGCAATGCACCGGATAGAATTTGACCATTCATCACAAAAAAGGGAGTTCCAGAAAGTCCCAATCTCTCGGCAAGCTGTATATCTTTCTCAATTGCAGTGTCGGCGTAAGAGCGATCGCCCTTATCGGCGCGGCTTTGCCGTTCGCCCTTATCGGCGCGGCTTTGCCGATCGCGTTTAAATTTTTCGAGATCCAAATTTAGATTTTCGGCGATATCTAAATACAATGGCTCACCCAGTTCTTTTTGATGGGTAAAGAGTGCGTCTTGGTATTCCCAAAATTTACCCTGTTGCTGTGCTGCCCAAGCAGCTGTTGCGGCTGGCATTGCTTGAGGATGAATCGATGTGAGAGGGAAATGTTTGTAGACCAAAGTGACCTCATCCTTATGCTTTGCCATAAACTGTTTTAGGGTTTTATGCGCCTGGGCACAATAGGGACATTGAAAATCTGAGAATTCTACCAATAAAATCTTGGACTGCGGTGAGCCAGTCGTGGGAGACTCACCAATCACCTCTTGGGGATTGGTTTTCATTTGACGCACAAATGCTTGCTGTGCTTGCTGTATTTGTGCTTGTTGCTTTTGTTGGTACGCTTGTACTGATTCTATGAGGACTTCCGGGTGTTCCCGGATAACCTGTAAGATTTGCTGTTCTAATTGTGAGCTGATGCGATTCGCTGCATCTGCGGGAGATGCGCAAACCAGCACTAAACACAATATGCATAGTGCTGCTAAACTACGTAGCCACTGAATATTTTTACCTAGCCAGTAGGAAAATGCACGCATACAGAAACGGATGGTGTAGACAATTTCTACCATCTCTTAGTATTCCCTGAGTTGGGTAGTATTGATTAGTCAAAATTACGCATCACTTTTAGGTTTTGTATAAACTGTAGTAATACTGTTGTAAAGATTACATCATTATGTCAGGAAAAAGTGATATATATATAGGTTCTCTAAATTGTGATCCCACCAAATCAGCACTTTACAGAGGTTATCGATTGACTGTGGAAACCTGGTGAAAGTGCCGTAGCGTAGAAGATACAGCGTTTTGCGCTACGGCAGTATCTCAGACCCAAGAGCATTATTACCTAATCGTTCTCAGGTGGCATACATCAAATGCAGGCGTGGCTCAGCGATAAGCTAGAAATAATGCCATCTTGCCTTAGGGGGAAACAATCGTGCAATCGATTCAAGAGAAGATCATAGAGAAGTTGCAATTTTTGCCATAAGCATATCTAATTCAGGTGCTGATTTTGTAGAGTCTTTGGCACAGGGAACTACCCCACCCCTTACCCCTCCTCCGCAGTCGCACGGGCGGGACGGACAGTTTCTTCCGGAGGGAAACCCTCCTGCGAACTGTCCTCGGGAACCCCCGCACGGTGAGCCAGCGCCCTTTGGAGGGTTTCCCTCGGCAGGCGACTGGCGAACCCCGAAGGGGCGCTGCTCTCCGCAAGCAGGGAGGGGAGGGCGTCCCTGGTAAACGGCTATTGCGTTTTGCGGGAACAATTCCCCTGTGAAGATTTACAACTCATGGCACAGGCAATAGAAGTTGACTGCGGCAAGGTTGATATAAATGAACGGAAGACCAATTCCTGAGAATGATATTTAGATTGCTGCGATCGCTATACAGTATCATCTCACTTTGGTATCACAAGATCAGCATTTCACAGAGGTTGATGGGTTGGCAGTGGAAATTTGGTGGCGCGATCGCCCAAAGGGCATCTCCTCAGCAAGCACCCACAACTTGTAGGGTGGGCAGTGCTAAGTCAAACCGTAAGATATGGACATAACTTTAGGGGCACTGCCCACCTTACAGTCGAAAAATGGAAACTGGTATTGACTCCGGAAAAATCAGAGCAGAAGTTGTTTCAATATGTAACAAGCTCCGAAATGCCTCAAGCGGCGATTCCGTCGTCGTTCGTTAGCTTTACGAAGTTATATTAATGAGTGAGCGGCATCGGAAACTCCATCAGCCCTTAATCGGTCAACTTCCTGCATGAGCGCAGATTTTCCAAATTACCTGCAATCTGTGTGTGATGCCTACCAACATTGGTGGAGACTGTACACCATCACAGATGTGGAAGGGAGTAAAACAGCACAGCGGCAAGAAATGCCGTTGCTGTTTGATTTTGGCTTGATGGTGGAAACGGTGCAGGCGAAGCAGCAGGAGAGAGGCGAGACGCCAGAGAAAACAGAACAGAAAACAGAACGCCTGCCAGTGCTGGAAGGAATACGTAAATATGCTGACAATCATGTGCTACTGGTAGGAAGACCAGGTTCGGGGAAATCCACAGCTTTAGCGCGGCTGTTGCTGGAAGAGGGTAATTCTTGTAGGGCAGGCATCTTGCCTGCCATAAATGCGGGCGGGCAAGATGCCCACCCCACAAGACAGGATGCTAATAAACAACAAAAGATACCAATACTAGTGGAGTTGCGGCAATACAGAACTTCGGTGCTGGATTTGATTCGAGAATTCTTGAGGCGGCATAAGTTACGCCTAGAGAGTGCGGACATTGAAACGCTGCTGGATGACCGGCAATTTTTGCTGCTGGTGGATGGAGTGAACGAATTGCCCAATGAAGAAGCACGGCGAGAGTTAAAAACCTTTCGGCAGAATTACCCGCACACGCCGATGATTTTCACTACGCGAGATTTGGGCGTAGGTGGCGATTTGGGCATTGAGAAAAAGCTGGAAATGCAGCCGTTGACGGAAGAACAGATGCAGCAGTTTGTCCGCGCTTATTTGTCAGAACAAGGTGAGGAAATGCTACGGCGGTTGGGTGGAAGGTTGCGGGAGTTTGGGCAAACGCCGCTGGTGCTGTGGATGCTGTGTGAGTTATTTAAACAAACAGGCAATGTACCGCCGAATTTGGGTTTAGTGTTTCGCTGGTTTGCCCAGAATTATGACGGCATAATTAAAAGTAAAGATGATGTCCCGGTTTCTGGGGAGTCGCGCCGGTGGTGGCAGGAGTTATTGCAGCATTTGGCGTTTGCCATGATGCAGGAAGAAAACCGTACAGAGTTGCGAGTCACGATTGACAAGCGAGAAGCGGAAGCAATTTTTGAGAAGTTTCTTCAGGGCAAAGTTGATTATCCTCCCACTCGGGCGAAAGAATGGTTAGAGGATTTGCTCAAGCATCATTTAATCCAAGTTGCTAGCAATGAGCAAATAGAGTTTCGCCACCAGTTGCTTCAGGAATACTACGCGGCAGAATGTTTACTTCAGCAGCTTCCCAATATTAGTAAGGAGAAGTTGAAACGAGATTATCTCAATTATTTGAAGTGGACAGAACCTTTAGCGCTGATGTTGGCGTTGGTGAAGGAAGAGGAGCAGGCGGTGCGGGTGGTAGAGTTAGCCCTAGATGTGGATTTGGCGTTAGGGGCAAAATTGGCAGGGGAAGTCAAGCGAGAGTTTCAGGAAAAAACAGTTGATTTAATTTTAAAGTTAAAGGTTCCTGAATTGCTCAAGATTGAGTTTTTGGGTATCACAAAATCTGGGTACGGAGTCGCATTTTTAAGTGATAGATTACAAGATGAAGATTCTGATGTGCGTTGGAGTGCCGCATCTGCATTAGGAAAAATCAAAGATACCCAGGCAGTACCAGCTTTGATTCAAGCTTTGAATCATCAAGATTCTTCTGTGCGTAGCAGTGCCGCATCTGCATTAGGAAAAATCAAAGATACCCAGGCAGTACAAGCTTTGATTCAAGCTTTGAATCATCAAGATTCTTCTGTGCGTAGCAGTGCCGCATCTGCATTAGGAGAAATCAAAGATGCCCAGGCAGTACAAGCTTTGATTCAAGCTTTGAATCATCAAGATTCTTCTGTGCGTAGCAGTGCCGCATCTGCATTAGGAGAAATCAAAGATACCCAGGCAGTACAAGCTTTGATTCAAGCTTTGAATGATGAAGATTCTTCTATGCGTAGCAGTGCCGCATCTGCATTAGGAGAAATCAAAGATACCCAGGTAGTACAAGCTTTGATTCAAGCTTTGAATCATCAAGATTCTTCTGTGCGTAGCAGTGCCGCATCTGCATTAGGAAAAATCAAAGATACCCAAGCAGTACAAGCTTTGATTCAAGCTTTGAATCATCAAGATTCTTCTGTGCGTAGCAGTGCCGCATCTGCATTAGGAGAAATCAAAGATACCCAGGCAGTACAAGCTTTGATTCAAGCTTTGAATGATGAAGATTCTTCTGTGCGTTGGAGTGCCGCAGAAGCATTAGGAGAAATCAAAGATACCCAGGCAGTACAAGCTTTGATTCAAGCTTTGAATGATGAAGATTATGATGTGCGTTGGAGTGCCGCAGAAGCATTAGGAAAAATCAAAGATACCCAGGCAGTACAAGCTTTGATTCAAGCTTTGAATCATGAAGATTCTTTTGTGCGTAGCAGTGCCGCATATGCATTAGGAGAAATCAAAGATACCCAGGCAGTACAAGCTTTGATTCAAGCTTTGAATGATGAAGATTCTTTTGTGCGTTGGAGAGCCGTATCTGCATTAGGAGAAATCAAAGATATCCAGGCAGTACAAGCTTTGATTCAAGCTTTGAATGATGAAGATTCTTCTGTGCGTTGGAGTGCCGCATCTGCATTAGGAGAAATCAAAGATACCCAGGCAGTACAAGCTTTGATTCAAGCTTTGAATGATGAAGATTTTTCTGTGCGTAGCAGTGCCGCATCTGCATTAGGAGAAATCAAAGATACCCAGGTAGTACAAGCTTTGATTCAAGCTTTGAATCATCAAGATTTTTCTGTGCGTAGCAGTGCCGCATCTGCATTAGGAGAAATCAAAGATACCCAGGTAGTACAAGCTTTGATTCAAGCTTTGAATCATCAAGATTCTTCTGTGCGTAGCAGTGCCGCATCTGCATTAGGAAAAATCAAAGATACCCAGGCAGTACAAGCTTTGATTCAAGCTTTGAATCATCAAGATTCTTCTGTGCGTAGCAGTGCCGCATCTGCATTAGGAAAAATCAAAGATACCCAAGCAGTACAAGCTTTGATTCAAGCTTTGAATCATCAAGATTCTTCTGTGCGTTCGAGAGCCGCATCTGCATTAGGAAAAATCAAAGATACCCAGGCAGTACAAGCTTTGATTCAAGCTTTGAATCATCAAGATTCTTCTGTGCGTAGGAGAGCCGCATATGCATTAGGAGAAATCAAAGATACCCAGGCAGTACAAGCTTTGATTCAAGCTTTGAATGATGAAGATTATGATGTGCGTTCGAGTGCCGCAGAAGCATTAGGAAAAATCAAAGATACCCAGGCAGTACAAGCTTTGATTCAAGCTTTGAATGATGAAGATTATAATGTGCGTAGGAGAGCCGCATATGCATTAGGAAAAATCGGGTATTCTGAAATACTTTCTCGGATGTGGGAGTTACGATTAACTAGAGTATATGATACGGAGGATGTTATTTTAAAAATTCAAGAACGTTGCAAGTTTTATAACCATGAAATTTTTCATTCTCCCCCAGTTGAGGAGAAAACTAAAACCGAATTAAAAACTTCTAAATCGTCAACTTACATCTTTCATCAACCTGTAGGCAACCTCAACACAGGAGATGTCAAGATTCATGGCAATCAAATTGGAATTGAACACAACCCACTAAATAACAAGGATTAAAACTATGTCAGAAACTTCTAAGTACCAAAATAGTTTTCATTTCGATCAAGCTCCTGGCAACGTCAACACAGGAGATGTTACAATCCAACGAGATCAAGTTGGCATTCAACACAACTACGCAACAGAACAAAAACAAAATCTGGCGGAAGCAGCGAAAGATATTCAGCAATTGCTAGATCAACTGTCTCAGACTTACTCAACCACCACTGAAGTTGAAAAGCAAGCGATCGCCAATCAAGCAATAGCTCGTATTAAGCGCGATCACCCAACCACCTGGCAGAGGTTACGCAGTGCTGGTGAGGCAGCATTATTTGAGACATTTAAGGAAGTGATTGATAACCCGTTTGTTAATGTCACGGTTGCTGCTGTTCAAGGTTATAGGCACGCTGAGTAAGAGTTTATTTCGTCTTTGAGATGTGTTAGTGAGTCTCAGAATCTCGTTCACGAGTGTTAAAGACTCGACGATGAGTGGTGAAGACTCGGCGACGAGTGTTAAAGACTCAGCGATGAGTATAAAACACTCGGCGACGAGTATAAAAGACTCGACGATGAGTAGTGAAGACTGAGCGACGAGTGTTAAATACTCGTTCACAAGTGGTGAAGACTCAGCAACGAGTATAAAAGACTCGCCAACGAGTGTTAGAACCTCGGCGATGAGTGTTAAAGACTCGCGAACAAGTAAGTAGGTAGGCGTAATTTTGTAGTAAGGGCTTTAGCCCTTGCCTTGTTCCCAGGCTCTGACTGGGAACACCATTGGCAGGCTCTGCCTGCCTTACTTGCGGCAGAGCCGCCCCAACTGCATTTCCAGGTAGAACCTGGAAACGAGATTTAGGCGCAGCGTGTGGCGATAGGGACTCAGCGTGGCAGGAATGTGCCATAGATTCCACACGTGTAGAGACGCGCCATGGCGCGTCTCTACAAAGAACGCGAATCCTTATTCTGGCAACCCCTGAACCTGCATCAAATCCAAACCCCGTTCAAATATCTCATCAATCGGCAACATTTGCCCATCAGTCGTCATAAATTTATGGTCTTTCGTTGCCCGAATAGTCGAACCATCTTCTAAACAATACTCAAACACCTCTTGCTGTCCGCGATTATGCCACTGGACAACAGGTTGCGTGTAAACATTCCCATTACTATCAACAGTATACACAGAGCATTCAATACTCTTTTCCACAATTTCGCCAATCGGCAAAAATCCATATTCCACCGTCAAAACTTCCGTGTCATAGCTTAAGCAATATTCGGCAAACTTCACCATTTGCTCGAATAATTCTTCAGCAATTTGTTTTTTCACTCCATTTTTTGCAGCGCCATCTACAAACTTTTCCCGCTGCTTCATCATCTCGTCAACTTTCTTTTTCCCCATCGCACGGCGCAGCAAATCTGCTTGTCCTAGAGAATATCCAGCCATATCTTGAGCAATTTTCATGATTTGCTCTTGATAAACCATAATTCCGTAGGTTTCATTTAATATGGGTTCTAGAATTTGTGTTTCATAGTCAATATTCTCTCGCCCGTGCTTACGGTTAATAAATTTGGGAATAAGTCCTGCATCTAGTGGTCCTGGTCGATACAGTGCCAAAATAGAGGAAATATCTTCTATGTTGGAAGGCTTCAAATCGCGGACTATTTGCCGCATTCCCGAAGATTCTAATTGAAAGATGCCTTCTAATTCACCTGCTTCTAAAAGTTCGTAAGTCTTTTTAACATCTTTTGGCAAAGTGTTAAATTCGCCTTTCGCTAATATCCTTTGAGCTTTTCTTTCTTGACTGGTTATTTCATAAGGGTCAATTTTAAATCCGTGTTTTTCTTCAATCAAATCAATGGTTCTCTGAATCATCGTCAGGTTTTTCAAACCCAGAAAATCCATTTTCAGCAAACCCAGTAATTCCAAGTCTTCCATAAAATACTGGGTAATCACAGAACCGTCGTTATTTTTTTGTAACGGTACAATTTCATCTAATGGATCAGCAGAAATCACCACACCCGCTGCATGGACACCAAAGGTTTTGTTCGTTCCTTCAATACGGATTGCCATGTCAACCCAATGGCGTACCATTGGGTCATTGTCATATTTTTCTTTAAATTCCGGTGCTGGTGTTGCGTCGGAAATCATCACCTTGAGTTTGGTGGGTTTTCCTCGGGAAACGGGAATAAGCTTTGCCATTTTGTCTGATTCCCCATAGGGAATATTTAATACTCTGGCAACATCTTTTAAAACTGCTTTGGAAGTCAGGCGGTTAAAGGTAATGATTTGGGCAACTCTTTCTTTACCGTATTTTTCTGTCACATAATCAATGACTTTATCTCGTTGTTCGATACAGAAATCCGTATCAATATCAGGCATGGATTTCCGATCTGGGTTGAGAAATCTTTCAAACAGTAGCCCATGATGCACGGGGTCAATGTTAGTAATACCCATCGTATAAGCAACTAATGACCCCGCAGCCGAACCTCTACCTGGACCAACTGGAATATTATTATCTCTAGCAAATTTGATGTAGTCCCACACCACCAAAAAGTATGTGGAAAAACCCATCCTCTGAATCATTGTAAGTTCATATTCCAGTCTTTCTTTATAGACTGTGTCAACTTCATTTCTCGATTTGCGATTTAATCTTTGTAAGAGTCCTTGCCAAGCAACTTCTTCGACATAAGTGTCGGCAGTGTGACCTGATGGGATAGGATAATTGGGAAGGCGAGGCGTATCCAGAATTTGGTATGGCTCAACTTTCTCTGCAACTTCGACTGTGGTTGTCACTGCTTCTTCAATGACATCATCTGGCAAATGGTCACGAAATAGCAGCTTCATTTCTTCAGCGGATTTGAGATATTCTGTACCGCTGTAACGCATTCGCTTATCTTCAGCAATTAATTTGCCAGTTTGAATGCACAGCAAAGCATCGTGTGCTTCAACATCGTAACAAGAAATAAAATGGGAATCGTTAGTAGCGACAATTTTAATATCTAGCTCCCGCGCAATTTTGACAATTTCTACATTGACAATTCGGTCTTCTTGGGAGCCGTGGTCTTGAATTTCTAAATAATAATCTTCACCAAAGGTTTCTTTATACCACTTGGCAACTCTACGTGCAGCTTCTAGTTTGCCGCTGAGAATTGCTTGGGGAATTTCCCCACCTAAACAAGCACTGGTTACAATTAAGCCTTCATGGTATTCTTCTAATAAGTCTTTGTTGATGCAAGGACGGGAAAAAATTCCTTTACCCTGCACACCTTGAAGGTTGGAAAGTGTTGTTAGTTTAACTAAATTTTTGTATCCTTTTGTATTTTTAGCTAAAACAACTTGATGATAGCGGGGACGGCGTTCTTGTTTCGTGATATCGCCGTTGATGATATACATCTCGTTGCCAATAATTGGCTTGATATTTTTACTGCGACAGATTTTAATCAGTTCGATCGCACCATACATGACACCATGATCTGTCAGGGCTATTGCTTTGATTCCCAGTTCGATGGCGCAATCGACTAAATCTGGCAGCTGACTTGCTCCATCAAGCAGACTGTAGTCACTGTGAATATGCAAAGGGACGAAGGACATATGCGTCTCCAACTAACAGTCAAAAGTAGAAGCGTTTACCAGAGTAACGCAGTTTGTTGCCGCGTGCGATTATCTTATATGAAATCCGTTTGTTTACTTATCGTATCCGATCAACCTCACCCCTACCCCTCTCCTTAGCAAGGAGAGGGGTGGCGCAGCCGGGGTGAGGTATCGATGCAGTAAGTGATTAACCGGATTTGATATTATCCGGAATCTTTGATCTCCAAAGTGATGCTTTAATAATCGCATTGCGAACTAAGCGTCTTGCATGAACGAAACAGACAGCATCGACAAGCCTAATACTAAACCTCGCCCTTGGTGGCAAAGAATTCCGCTGACTTTACAAATTGTCATCGCGCTCATTCTGGCGATCGCATTGGGTGTTGCATTGGGTGCAGGAAACCCTAGCCCAGCAAATAAAACCTTCATAGAGACTTTAGCAATTCCTGCTGAATTGGTGCTAAAGGCTCTCCGCGCCCTGGCGACGCCGCTGATTTTGATGGCAGTATTGCATACTTTCATGACAACCAACATCCCCGGTACAGCAGGACGGCGTTTAGCGGTGCTGCTGTTTACTAACACGACAGTCGCGATTGTGATTGGACTTTTCGTGGCAAATGTCCTGCGTCCTGGGACTTGGGGAAATTTGGCTGCTCCAGGAGGTGCCCAAACAGCTCCGAAAAGTTTCGATCCTTGGGGACTGTTGAGAGATGCTGTACCACAAGCTGTACTTGAGCCTTTAGTTAATAATAATGTTATCCAGCTGATCGTTATTGCTCTTTGCTTCGGCATTGTCCTGCGGGCAATAAAATCAGAGCAAGTTGCCCAACGCAAGAGAGGATACCAGCCGATAGAGGATGTCATCGGCATTTTGTTTGAATCTATCATCCGCATCCTTCATTGGGTCATTGCCCTAGTGCCATTGGCAGTTTTTGGAATTGTTGGTAAAACCGTTGCCGAAAAAGGCTTTGAGCCGTTTAAATCTCTAGGCGCGTTCGTCGTGGCGGTAGTGGTGGCGTTGGCGTTGCAAGCTTGCTACTACCTGACTCGGGTAAAATTTGGTTCTTGGGTTAACCCAGTAAACTTTCTGCGTGGCGGTACTGATGCATTTTTAACAGCTTTCTCAACTGATTCCTCAGTGGCGACAATGCCCATCACCTTTGAGGTTTTGCAGACAAAAATTGGCTTACGGGAATCTTCTGCTTCTTTGGGGGCGTTAGTTGGCTCAAATTTCAATAATGATGGCACTGCGCTTTATGAAGCGATGTCTGCGCTGTTTATCTCCCAGGTGCTTGGACAAAATTTGAGTATCCCGCAGCAGTTCGTTGTCATTCTCACGTCGATTTTTGCATCGGTGGGTGCAGCAGGTATCCCAGAAGCTGGGTTGGTAACGATGACACTGGTGTTCAGTTCCGTTGGCTTACCCACACAATATATTGCTTTGTTGATCACAGTGGATTGGTTTTTGGATCGCTGCCGCACTGTGATCAATGTTATGGGAGATATGACTGTCAGTGCCTTACTCGATGGCAAAAAGCCCCGTTCCCTTGACGAGGCTTAGCCAAAATAAGTCAAAAATAAAAAGTCAAAAATTTTTACTTTTGACTTTTGACTTTTTCTATTTACTGCTATTTAATTCTGTTGTGGTCCTTTTGCGTCACACACCTTAGCCCAGCACCGTTCTAAAAGTTCCATTCTATGTAGATGCGCGAAGCGACGCGGGCTTAAGACCAGCTTTGTTTTGTGACTGAAGACGGGTTGATTCAGATACTGCCAAAGAGGAAATTTAATTTTGCTGTTTTCGTGAGTCATACAAAGAGGACAATACGATAGAATGGTTTATTCAGTGCTGTAATAGTATAAAAGCTGACAGCAACTGACTCCTGAGTTTAAGCTTACACAATATATATTCGGTTGTCCTTGTGGCAAACGCGGATGATTTTCCAACTTTTGGATGATGTCAACAGCAGCTTTTTACTTATACTTATGACCAGATATATAAAATCTAGTGATGACTCCACACACCTCCCTTATGCCTGACGGCACGCTGCGCGAACAGGGTAGGTGTGGGCTTCTAGAAGAAGCGCGTCATTAGTCTCAGTAATCCGTCATGCTAGGGTTGCTACGTTTTGGAAGAATGATATAGGCACTTTGTGAGTGTAGGTTTGGCAAACCGTCTTCTAGCCTCAAACACTGCGGTTAACAGTTAAAAACTTCCGTGGAGAGGAAGCGTGCTGTTAGCAAAAACCTTCCAAAACATTGACGAAGAAGACCACTCCGTGAGGAGAAGAACTTTTTACTAGTTCAAATTCACGTAAAACCATGAAAGTATTAGTCATCAATCAACATGGACGACCATTAATGCCCACAACCTCAAGAAAAGCGCGGTTGCTATTAAAAGCTCGCATTGCCAAAATAGTAGGACGTGACCCTTTCACTATCCAGTTACTCTACGGAACTCGCGGTTACGTTCAACCAGTAACTCTTGGTATCGATGCCGGATACAAGCATATTGGTTACAGCGCTGTGACAGAAAACGAAGAGTTGGTTGGTGGCGAGCTAGAACTTCTTAATGGGATGTCGGAACGCATTACCGAGAGGTCGAAATATCGCCGTCAACGTCGAAATAGGTTGCGTCATCGCGCTCCTCGTTTTGATAATCGCAAGCGTAAAGAAGGGTGGCTAGCTCCATCAATTCAGCACAGACTTGATTCACATTTACAACTTGTTGAACGTATAAAATCTCGACTCCCTGTTTCAAAGATTATTGTTGAAGTTGCCAAATTCGATATTCAAAAAATCAATAATCCTGATATTCAAGGCGAGCAATATCAGCAAGGAGAACAGCTAGGATACAAAAACTTGGTTGCCTACATTCGACACAGGGATGGTTATGAATGTCAAAATCCTGGGTGTAAAAATAAGTCAAAAGAGAAGACACTTCAAGTCCATCACATTGGTTTCTGGAAAAATCCGCCCGATAGGAGTAATAGACCAGCTAATTTGATTACTCTTTGCGACAAATGTCATACTTCAACCAACCATAAAAAAGGTAAATTTCTGTATGGTTGGCAACCAAAAGTAAAATCTTTTAAGGCAGAGATATTCATGTCTACCGTTTACAGAAAACTTGTAGAACTATTAGGAGCGGAGCAAGCTTTTGGGTACGAAAGTGATTACATTCGGGAAGAGTTGGGAATTAACAAATCTCACCACAATGATGCTTTCATCATTGTTGGGGGGACTACCCAGCAAAGAGTACCTTCATTAATGCTTGAGCAAATTCGCAGAAACAAACGGTCAATGGAACAGTTCTACGATGCTAAGTATATTGACAAGCGAACTGGCAATAAGGAATCTGGTTCCATCCTATTCTCTGGGCGCAGAACTCGTAACAAGAATCTGAACGGCGAAAATCTGAGGATTTATCGGGGTCAAAAAGTTTCAAAAGGTCAACGCCGTATCAAGAAACAACGCTACCCCTACAATCCCAATGATTATGTACAGTTTGAAGGCAAGGTCTATCGGATTGTTGGGATGCAGAACCTGGGGTCTGGTGTTAAGCTAGCCAACTACCCTGGTGTTGCCAATAAAGTTGTGAGTGTTAACAAAGTCACAAGCGTGAAAAGAAGGACAGGCATCTGTGAAAAACCGCGCGAGTGAAAATCGCTATAGCAGTCCTAAATGATAAGCCCTACGGGCACGCACTCGCGTATGCCTGCGGCACGCCCCTCACCGTGGGCACGCCACTGGAAGAGTAAGCCCTCTCCTTATTAAGGAGAGGGTTGGGGTGAGGTCAAGCAGGAATTATAAGTAATTAAGCGGACTTGATATCAATTGAACTCTCCACGCTTTGAAAAACGTGGATTCTAGACTGTTGTTACTCCGTGCGGCTAAAAGCCACACGGAGTAACGTTGTCTCGTGTTTTTTGTAAAACACGCTGGCTGGTTCAAACAGCCCTACCCGCCTCGACCTTTTCAGGCTGTGCGGCTACTTCGGTATCTTCCAACCTTGAAGATTTTACGTGTTGAAGGCAACGGTTAAGTTCTTCTCAACACAACCCCGTATCTTCAGTTGTGAGGGTAGGCATGGTATCACGTTTGTTTTTTGGAGTTTTTCATCCTTGTGTTACCATAATCCCATATTAACACATATATGGGATTATAGAACGCTATAACTTAAGGCTGTCTGATAAAGAATATAAAGACATAAAAAATATGTCAGCGCTAACAGAACGTTCAATCAATGATTTAATTAGAGAAGCAATAAGAGAATATGTTGAAAAAAAAGAAAGAGAAACAAAGGGATAAATCCCTTTGCGTCGGGTTTCATCCCCTGCTTAAAAGCGAGGGGTTCTCACCCTCCCACTATGCTTTGATAGGATTGCTAGATAAGAGTCAAAACTAACTTTTGACTCTTGGCAATCCTCATAAGAAAGTATGCAATTTACCAAGCGTTACTTAATAATGATTGCCCGCTTTGCGATGGTGAATGGCTGTTACGGCATCGGGTTTGAGCAATTTACCGTTGTCAACAGTTGCATACACTACCCAATGGTCTCCACATTCGAGACGTTTGTTGACAGAACACTCAAGATATGCTGAAGCGTCAGTGAGGACGATGCAGCCGTTATCTGCAACATCTGTAGGAAAACCTGCAAATCTCTCTTCTCCTGGGGCAAAAGATTTACGGAAGTGCTTCATGTATTCCTGTTGATTGCCTTCAGGCAGAATATTTAAAACAAACTTACCGCCTGGATACATTAAAGTTTCAATTGCTCGGTCTTTGGCAATAGCAACGGTAAGACCGGGTGGGTTAAAGGTGGCTTGAGAAATCCAAGACCCCATCATTCCAGTAGAGACTTCTCCAAGCTTTGCTGTCACGACGCAAACTGATCCGACAATCCGACCGACAGCTTGTTCAACAGGGGTCGCTGCTGGTTGAGCCAAACGCAGTTTTTTAGCTTTTCTTAGGGTTTGAGCAAAGTCTGTACCCGTTTCTTCACACTGTTTGAGAAGGACATCTGAGGGTTTAAACTTCACTTTCATACTGTCAAACCCAAACCGATATCCCGCATCCCGGAGTTTGCCTTCAATTAAGTCAAAAGCTTCGCCACTCCATCCGTAGGAACCAAACACTCCAGCGAGTTTGCTATTGTCACTAATCGATAATACAATACCCAAAGCAGTGTGAATGGGAGTCGGCGCATTACCTCCAATGGTGGGAGAACCGATGATAAAGCCATCAGCTTTTTCTACGGCTGCCTTGATTTCTTCAGGTTGAGCAAATTCGCAGTTGATAGATTCTACAGCGACTCCTCCTTTGGTTAAACCAAGGGCGATCGCCTGCGCCAGAGTTGCTGTATTTCCATAAGCTGAGGCGTAAAGTAGGGCAACAGTAATCTCGCGCTCGGTTTGAGAACGGCTCCATTGCTGATAAGCTTGGGTCAGTTCCACCAAGCCGTAGCGTACTACTGGACCGTGAAGGTTACCATACATTCTCACTTGCAGTTCTGATATTTTCTCGAGAGCTGCTTGTACGTGAGTTGCATGAGGAGCCATCAAGCAATCGAAGTAGTAACGCTGGTCTTCCTTTAAAACGCCCCAGTCTTCATCAAAGACTTCTTCACCACAGATATGGGCACCGAATAGCTTATTGCTGTACAATATCTGCGTTTGCTGGTCGTAGGTACAAAGACCTGCGGGCCAACGAGGACTGGGGATGGGGAGACAGCGCAACACATGACCCTTACCTAAATCCAGAGTTTCTTTCCCCCGCATCACCATGATGTTCAATTTGTGGTTGGGGAAAGTCGCACGCAAATTGGCAGCACCAGGAAGCGAACAGACAAAGGTCAGCTGTGGTGCAAGTTCTAACAAAGCTTTGAGGGTTGCCACTCGGTTGGGATTAAAGTGACCTAATATCACATAATCCAACTTTTTCAAGTCTAGAGACTGCTGGAGTGCCTCTATAAAAATTTGCGTGAAAGTTTCCGGGGGTGGGTCAATAATTGCAGTTTTATCACCTTCGATGAAATAGCAATTCGAGGTGGTACCCTTTGCCAGCGCGTATTCAATTTCAAACCGTAAACGCGTCCAACTGCGTGCCCTGAGTACTGTGGTGTTTGTAGCGATCGCTAGAACTTGTACATCGCGCGGATTGGGATTGTTCATGGTTATTGAGTGAGGGAGGTTCTGAGATAGGAGGATGAATAATTCGTAATTCGTAATTGAATGACTAATTACGAATTACGAATTAAAAATTACAAATTAGTAGTAGTTGCCTACTTTGCGATGGCGAACAGCTGTGATTCCATCGGGTTTGGAGACTCGACCGTCTTGAACTGTGCAGTATACGAGCCAGTGGTCACTGCATTCGATGCAGCTCACAACTTCGCATTCCATGTAGGCGAGAGCATCTGTGAGAATGGGGGAACCGTTTTTCGCTGTTTGGGTTTTCACTCCGGCGAATCTATCAGCACCGGGTTGTAAACGCTTGAGGAACTGTTTCTTTAATTCTTGATAATTTCCTTCTTCCAAAACGTTAAGGACGAACTTATCACCCACTTGCATCAAGGAATCAATTGCACGGTCTTTGGCAACAGCAACTGTAAATCCTAAAGGTTGTATGCTAGCTTGAGCAACCCAGGAAGCGAGCATTGCACCTTGGACATCAGCTTTTTTGCTGGTGATAATGTACAATCCGTTGCTAATCCGACCCAATGCTTTTTCTAAGTTTGCATCAATGGACTTGATTTGCTTGATGTTGCGTTCGCGGACGAGCAATTGTCCTAAGTCCGTACCTGCTTCTTCACACAATTGGTGTGTGGCTTTGGTAGGAGTTTCTTTAATCCGGATGGCTGGGAAAGCTTCTTTGATGCCAAGTTCGAGAAATTTTCTCCGCAGTGGATCAATCGGTTCATCATCGCCGCCGTAGCATTCAAACAGTCCGATAACTTGCTTGCTCTTGGCAACAGCGAGTAGTGAACTGATGGCAGCATGAGCTGCGGCGTTAGCGCTTGGGGGCATACCAATAATGATGCCAGCTGCCCTACCTGCGAGTTCTTGGATTTCTTGGATCTCAGCGGAGGTGAGATCGACCATTTCGACGCCAACCTCAGTTTTCTGGACTCCCTGAGCAATTGCTTGGGCAAGGCGTTCACTGTGTCCATAGCCAGAAACATAGAACAAGGCTACTACTGTTTCTGCCTTGGCTTGTTTTTGGCTCCAACCTTGATAGCACTCCCTAAGGACATCAAGATGATGATATAATAAGGGTCCGTGTCCGTTGGCGATGATTCTAATTTTGCCAAGGTCGCCCATTTTCTTCATCGCATTGAGCAAGGAACGGGAATTGGGACCCATCAAGCAATCGTAGTAGAATCGAAAATCTGGTTCAATCGCTTCTAGGTTGACGTCAAAGGTATCGTCACTGCAATAGTGCATCCCAAAGGCGTCACAGGTGAAGAGGGTTTGGGTTTTGTGGTCGTAGCTGAATATTGTATCGGGCCAGTGCAGGTTAGGCGCACTCACGAATTCTATTTCGTGTCCTTGACCTAAATCTACGCGATCGCCACTTTTGACAATCCGCTTGGAAAATGGATCGTGTACTAAGTTTTCCAGAAACTGGAGTGCGACTTTTGACGCTAAGACGGTAGCTCTGGGAGCTAACTGGAGAACGTCTTCAACTAAGCCGCTGTGATCTGGCTCTGTGTGGCTAACAATAATGTAATCAATCGCCTTCGGGTTGATCAGGCTTTTGAGCGTTTCTAAATATTGGTCCCGAAACTTGGTGTGAGAGGTGTCAACAAGAACTGTCCTGTCACCCCGGATGAGATATGAGTTGTATGTTGTACCGTTTTGTAATCCGAATTCTATATCAAAGCGATCGCGGTCCCAATCAAGACAGCGAATTGCTGTTGTGTTAGGAGCTATTTCGACCGTTTGTATTGTGAGCCGTTTTTGGACGTTCTCTGCAAGCGCTACCATTCGTCGTCTCCAAGCACAAATTTTCAGTCTTCTTTTCTGCCTCTATTTTGCTCATAAGTAGTTTTGTAAAGTTGTCACAAATTTTATTTTTTATAAAATTCAAGATGTAGTTATAATTACTATTTATTGGCTGATTTTTTTACTTAAAAATTGTTATTGATAGTCTTGAAAAGGAGACGTAATTATATCATTTTTTTTATTATTTGACTGAAAAATTTTACTTAAGAATTGTTGGCGAAATGATATTTATGTCAACTAATTTGTAGCAAAAGACATAAATTTTGTAACCGTTGTGTTTAATGAGCCAGACGCCTGCAGTTAAAACCGTAGGCTAATAGTTGAAGCCCACTAAAGTGGAGTGAAAATATAGTCACGCAAAGGCGTGCAAGAAATGATTGTAAGTAGGTCGGTGTAAATAATTAAAGCTATGTAGTAAGCGCTTTAGCGCTAAAGCGCTTACTACGAAATAGTTTTCAAGCTTTAGTTTGATTTACAGAATCTATAAGGGAGTACCAAAAAATAAATTATCCATTATGTAGGGTGGGTTAGGCGCACGACAGTTGAGGTTTTACATACAGGACTTGCATTGCGCCGTAACCCACCATTGTTTCGGTGCATCACTACAAATTGGAGATTTTTTTAATTGGAAGTCCCTAAGAATGCAACTGTTAACAGTGAGGCATCTTGCCAGCACTGGTTTTCTGAATTTTGAATTTTGAATTGCTTACTAGGTTTTTTCCGTAAAACTCGTAGATGCTACGGTATAACTAATATAGAAATATCTACAATTAGATAATTTATGGAACCAGTCACTCTAACGGCTGTTGCAACGGCGATCGCCACCCTACTTCTAACAAAAGCACTGGAGAAAACTGGCGAAAATCTAGGAGATGCGGCATGGCAGCAAAGCCGCAAGTTAATCGAACAGCTTCGTGATAAGAATAAATTACCATTGCTAACCAATGCTACACAGGGAAACGAACAGCAGAGATTAGATTATGGACAAGCTGTGCTGGAACTCAAAGCAGCAGCAGACAAAGATCCAAAAATTGCTCAACAAGTTGTGGAAGTAGAAGCAGCAGCGAAAGCCGATCCAAAACTAGCTCCGCAAGTCGAAGAAGTAGCAAATACAGTTAATTCTCAACAGCCAACTATTCAAAACTTAGCAAAGCTGGCAGAAAAAATTAACAATCTCAATCAGGCACAGAATATTACGATAAATCAAACCAATACTTTTTGACTGCAGCCGCCCGACTGGGAGAATCGGGTAGAGTCAACTCCCATCAACTGGCGAGAAATTTGCCGCCAATTGCTGGAATCCCAGCGGCGGCTAACCAGCAATCCCTTAATGCAGGATGAATCTGCCAAATTAGAAAGAGAGCCGATTTATGTTCCCCTAGCACTGGTGCAGCGGACAAAACCTGACAAACGCGACAAGGGCGAATTTTCCCCAGAAAAAGGAACGCGTCTCTATGAACCGCAGTATGAGGAAAAGCAGCGATTTGAGCATGAAGCTTTCTTAACTCAAATCCTGCAAAAAGGAGAAGGCAAAACTAAGGGTAAGCACATTGCCTTAATTGGGGAACCAGGTGCAGGGAAAACAACTCTGCTGCAATGCATCGCCTTTTGGGTGTTAGAGAAAAATTTAGGGTTCCCAATTTGGATTTCGCTTGCCGATCTGGGGCGAAGTGGCTCTTTGACGAATTTACAAAATTATTTATTCAACGATTGGCTTAAGAATGCTGTTCCACCAACACAGTTGACTCAGGCGAAAGAAGAATTGACAGCACAAATTCAGCAAGGACGAGTCTGGTTGCTGTTGGATGGAGTGGATGAGGTTGCTGTATCGGGCGTGCAGACATTGCAAACTCTTTCCCAACAACTGACAGGATGGATTACTCAGTTGCGGGTGGTGCTAACTTGTCGGTTGAATGTCTGGCAAGCGGATTATAATGCGTTAGAAAATTTTGAAACTTATCGTCTGCTGGATTTTGATTATCCTAAGCAGGTTCATCAGTTTATCGATAATTGGTTTGGGAACCTCACCCCCCAGAGGAACCTCACCCCCCAGCCCCCTCTCCTTAATAAGGAGAGGGGGAGTGACAAAAGTAAGGAGAGGGGGAGTGATAAAAGTGAGCAGAGGCGGAGTGATAAAAGTGAGCAGAGGCGGAGTGAGAAAGGGGAACGGTTGAAGGCAGAGTTGGATAAAGCTGAACAGGGACGCTTGCGGGATTTGGTACAAAATCCTCTGCGGTTGACGCTATTGTGTAGCGCTTGGCAAAGTGAGGAGGGAAATTTACCACAGACAAAGGCGGGACTCTATCAGCAGTTTGTGCAGCAAATCTACAAATGGAAACAATCTGCTTTCCCCATCAGACAACAAGAGCAGAAGGAATTAAATCAAGCACTGGGACGTTTGGCGCTTAGGGATATTAAAGAGGGCGTTTCCCGATTCCGGTTGCTAGAAAATTTCATTACTGAAGAATTGGGATATCCAGATGATGAGAATTCTTCATTTTACAAAGCACTGCAACTTGGTTGGTTGAATCATGTCGGAATTGCAGCTGAATCTCAATTACAAGAAAAAGTTTATGCTTTCTTTCATGCCACATTTGAAGAATATTTTGCAGCGCTAGGTGTTAATGATTGGGACTTTTTCTTACCTCGCGAACACAAAAATAAACCTGTAAAAGATAAAGATACAGGTAAACCTAAGCCATATCGAATTTTTGAGGCGCAATGGAAAGAGGTAATTTTACTGTGGCTGGGGCGAGAGAATTTGGAAAGGGAGAAGAAAGAAGAGTTTATAAAAGCTAAAGAAGAGTTTATAAAAGCTTTAGTAGAGTTTAACGACGGGTGCGACAAGTTTTACAAATATCGAGCCTATTTCTTAGCAGCAACGGGAATTGCCGAGTTTGGAGAATGTTCCACTGATGAAATTGTAGCGCAAATTGTGAAGTGGGGTTTTGGTTACTTTAATACGCAAACAAAGCAGTGGCAGCCATTTCCAGATCCAATTGAAGAAGGAGCAAAGATAGCACTGCAACAGACGCATCGCGCAAAAGCGATAGATGTTTTGGTAAAGTTAATCGCCACCTCACAGGATGAAGACACCCGTTGGCGAGCGGCATCTAGCTTAGGGGAAATAGATCCTGGCAACTCAAGTGCGATAGATGCTTTGGTAAAGTTAATCGCCACCTCTCAGGATGAATCCACCCGTATGCTAGCGGCATCTAGCTTAGGGAAAATAGATCCTGGCAACTCAAGTGCGATAGATGCTTTGGTAAAGTTAATCGCCACCTCACAATTTGAATCCACCCGTATGCTAGCGGCAGAGAGCTTAGGGAAAATAGCTGTTGGCAACAACTCAACTGCGATAGATGCTTTGGTAAAGTTAATCGCCACCTCACAATCTGAATCCACCCGTTGGCGAGCGGCAGAGAGCTTAGGGAAAATAGCTGTTGGCAACAACTCAACTGCGATAGATGCTTTGGTAAAGTTAATCGACACCTCTCAGGATGAATCCACCCGTAGGCGAGCGGCAGAGAGCTTAGGGGAAATAGCTGTTGGCAACAACTCAACTGCGATAGATGCTTTGGTAAAGTTAATCGACACCTCACAATCTGAATCCACCCGTATGCAAGCGGCATCTAGCTTAGGGAAAATAGCTGTTGGCAACTCAAGTGCGATAGATGCTTTGGTAAACTTAATCGCCACCTCACAATCTGAATCCACCCGTTGGCGAGCGGCAGAGAGCTTAGGGAAAATAGCTGTTGGCAACAACTCAACTGCGATAGATGCTTTGGTAAAGTTAATCGACACCTCACAGGATGAAGACACCCGTATGCAAGCGGCATCTAGCTTAGGGAAAATAGATCCTGGCAACTCAAGTGCGATAGATGCTTTGGTAAAGTTAATCGACACCTCACAGGATGAAGACACCCGTAGGCGAGCGGCAGAGAGCTTAGGGGAAATAGCTGTTGGCAACAACTCAACTGCGATAGATGCTTTGGTAAAGTTAATCGCCACCTCACAATTTGAATCCACCCGTTGGCGAGCGGCAGAAAGTTTATGGAAAATAGATCCTGGCAACGAAGGTGCGATAGATGCTTTGGTAAAGTTAATCGCCACCTCACAATCTGAATCCACCTGTTGGCGAGCGGCAGAGAGCTTAGGGGAAATAGCTGTTGGCAACGAAGGTGCGATAGATGCTTTGGTAAAGTTAATCGCCACCTCACAATTTGAATCCACCCGTTGGCGAGCGGCAGAAAGTTTATGGAAAATAGATCCTGGCAACTCAAGTGTGATCGCTGCTTTGGTAAACTTAATCGACAGTTCTCAGGAGGAACACACCCGTAGTCGAACGGTACAGAGCTTAAGGCAAATAGCTGTTGGCAACGAAGATGTGATCGCTGCTTTGGTAAACTTAATCGCCACCTCACAGGATCAAGGCACCCGTAGGCTAGCGGCAGATAGCTTAGGGAAAATAGATCCTGGCAACCAAACTGCGATCGCTGCTTTGGTAAACTTAATCGACAACTCTCAGGATAAAGACACCCGTAGGCAAGCAGCAGATAGCTTAGGGCAAATAGATCCTGGCAACTCAAGTGCGATCACTGCTTTGGTAAAGTTAATCGCCACCTCTGAGGATGAATCCACCCGTAGGCAAGCGGCATCTAGCTTAGGGAAAATAGCTGTTGGCAACTCAAGTGCGATCGCTGCTTTGGTAGACTTAATCGCCCACTCTCAGGATGAATTCACCCGTAGGCAAGCGGCATATAGCTTAGAAAAGATTTTGCCAGCAGATCAGATGGCGAAAGTTGTCATTGACTTGAGGGATGACTCCAAACCAAACGAAGAGCGTTACAGAGTTATCTGGCACTGCGCCCAAAATATGTCCTACTCAGCTTTTTATCAAGCTTGGCATCATCCCTTTGACATAAAATTAGCAATTCGATTTGCTCGATATCCTTGGTGGCAAATTGCTTTGTGCTTGTTTTTGGGGCTATCCATCTTTGCTTTAGTTCGCTTCATAGTTTCACATAATGTGAATAATCCTACACATATCCAGCGACAGCAGTAAGTAAATTTTCCTCATCCTTGAGACTGGAAGTCTGGGGCTAAAATTAAGAAGTCCAAAAAGATAGGTAATCGAAATAGCGAGTTGCTAATGACTTACCCGGAACTGCGTCAAAAAATCGAACAACAACTAGCCCAATTGCCACCCGAACAACTTTCTTTAGTCAGCGACTTCCTGGATTCCCTCCAAAGCAAAAGTACCATGAATCAACGCCCACTTCGTCGGCTGGCTCCAATTAAACGAGGAACTAAGGCGGGTGAACTGCTGAAATTTGCTGGAACCTGGCAAGGCAATGATTTGGAAGACTGTCTTGGCTTGGTAAAAGAAACCCGTTCTAAAGCCCAGTTTTGATTTCTGTCGTATCTATTAGATACCAACCATTGCAGTTACATCATCAATAACACCCCTAACGTCATTGCTGCTCTGCAATCTCGTTCTGTCAGTGACATCGGTATCAGTATCATCACTTACGGTGAACTGCTCTACATGACCGAAAAATCAGAACGACAAGCCCAAAACCTTGCTGCTGTTCAAGCATTTTTGATGAGTGTTGACTTGTATTTCATTGACGAAGAAACCGCTATTTTTTACAGTCAACTCAAAGCAGCAGTTTTTAATCAGTTTGCCCCTAAAGATAAAAATAAACGTCGGAGTACAAGTATTGGAGATTTGGGATTTGATGATCATGATCTCTGGATTGCAGCAACAGCAATTCAGCACAATCTCATCCTTGTTTCTGCTGACAGCGATTTTGTCCGCATTCGGCAAGCACAGCCTTTTCTGGTGGAATCTTGGTTATAAGAAAAATCTGGCTCTTGAAGGTAAACGAAAAACCACTGGAACTATTGCTCTACCATCAATCACTTTTCCATAAATCATTTGGCAATACGTTCCATTGCGCCACCAAAGCTTACAGCAACGTCATAACCAATCCGTATAGTAAACAATCTAGCGTTTGGTTTTTGGTGTTTTAACTTTAACGCTGTCTCTACACCAGTTGGATCGATTCCATATTCGCCAGTCTCTGCATCAATCACAATCATCTTACCAATATTATCGCCGTGCTCAACATATTGACGAATATCGTTTTCGTAAAACTGTTTGGCTCTTAGAGCAACTTCTTCCACACTCCAGAAAATAGATTGCATAACAATTACACCTACTTTTTGTCCTTTAATCATTGTATAATCGTCAAATCTTGGCTTCCAGCCTCTGACCGAAAATACCATTGCAAAGCAAGCCTTGCTTACTTGCGTTACTAGCCGCTGAAACTGCATTTCCAGGTGGAACCTGGAAACGAGATTTTAACGAGATTTTAGATACAAGTTGGATATTTTTTCACACCAACCCAGAACGCAGTGCAACAACTGTACAGGTACTCTCCGTAATTTGAGCAGATAAACTCGTTTCGCCAATAGCTTGAATGAACGTCTAGGCAAAGAAGAGTCAGAGGCGATTGGGCAAGGAACACTGTCAAAAGGGCGATCGCTCCTTAGGAGCGGGCGCTTTGCTGCATCGCCCAATAAGTACCTGTTAGTATCAGTTGAAAGCGACACGTAATTATAAAGCGTCAAACTCTTCAACACTTATCCCAGCTTGCCGTAAGATGCTGCTAAGCGTGCCAACAGTAATTTCCCGATGATGAGGTACGATCGCTGTACGAGTTCCTTCATCTGTAGATTTGGCAAACTTTACGTGACTACCTTTTTGGCTAACTTCCTCAAAGCCAGCCGCCTGTAATTTACGTTTCACCTCACGATAAGCTAGTGGTTTAAGCGGCACCGACTTCTACCTCAAGTGTCTTAATTTGGGGAGTTATCGTAGCTACTGGTGGCTCAAAATGTAGTGACAACGCTTCAGCTAGATTATTCAATGCCTCGCCTTCAGTCTCCCCCTGACTTGCAACATCAACTTCTAGGCATTGTGCTACAAACCAATTACCCTCCTGCCATACACTTGCAGTAAAAGTTCGTTTCATAACTTTTTTCTGTCATTATCTTCTGTGATATTTATTGTCTCACAGCCTTAGAATCATCTTCCTAGTTTCGCCAATAGCTTGAATGAACGTATCGGCAAAGGAGAGTCAAAAGCGATGGGGTAAGGAAGACTGTCAAAAGGGCGAGTGCGCGAAGGCGCACACTGCGCGAACGCCCATCTGGAATCCTTCGGGGTGACTTCTCGTCCTCATTATTCCATATATTTTATGATGGAGCAAAGGAATAGCTATAACCCTATGACTCCAGTAGTAATTAAACCCTCATCCTGGCTAACGACTGGTATTCGAGTCGAGAAAGTTAACAATCTCAATCTTTTCAAATTTACTGAAGAACTCGGCTTGCGTATGCAAGAACTTCTGGATAAGAAAAAAGCTGATTTACTGACAAAAGAAGAAGCTGCTGAACTGGAAGCTATTGGAGAATTAGACATGATTTTCAGCTACATCAATGCTATAACTGCATCCCAGTTGAAAGCGTAGTGAGGACTTTAGTCCTCTTTAGCGACAAAGGAAGGACTGAAGTCCTTACTACAAATAAGTTTTATTATAGGCAATTAAGCGAACATGATATTACAGGTACCATCCGTAATTTGAGCAGATCAACTCGTTTCGCCAATAGCTTGAATGAACGTCTAGGCAAAGGAGAGTCAGAGGCGATTGGGTAAGGAACACTGTCAAAAGGGCGAGTGCGCGAAGGCGCACGCTGCGCGAACGCATAGCGGCGGCTTCTGCATCGCCTTACTAGAATCCTTGAATATTACCTGCTATTGTCAGTTGGTACTCAGCAACTGCTTGGCAAAATTCTAAAAGTTGTTCTTCTTGAAAATCTCTCTTGGCGAAGTTAGCCATGACACTGACAAACTGAACATTTCCTAAGATATAGCCAAGTGAAGAGTCTATTCTGTCTAAACTAGCGGTTCTTGGATGTAGCTGATGATTGTCCCAATGAGCCGTTGTCTCAGGATTATCTAACTTCCATCCAGTATACGGGCATTTTCCATCCTGCTTTTCCCAAAGTTCTTTTAAATATTCCAGTGTTATAGTGCATTCCCGTCCATGAGTTTTTACTCGTCTTCGTGCTAATTTAAAATGCTGGCGAAACGGCGAATACTCATCTCTACGAGTTCCTAAAAATAAATCTGTGGAGATGCACGAGGATGTTAAATTTCTATTAGTAAAATTTTCTGTACTCACGCTTCTGTATTTAGAAACTTCAAAACAGAAGTTAATTAAATCTTCTTCAGTAAAAGCATTTTTTGCAAGATTAGCGATGACAGCAACGAACTGGATGTTATCCAGGATATAACCTTTAGTTGAGTCTATGCGATCTACACTTGCTCTGTTAGTGGTTAAAGCTGTACTTTCATAATCGGTTGTGCAAGGCAAAAGAACTAAATTCCAACCTGTGTAAGGGCAAATACCTTTTTGTTTTTCCCACAATCGCTTCAACTCTGCTAAGGTTACACTGCATTCTTGCTTTCTGTGTTTTGCAGACTTTCTCATCACTTTCAAGTGATAGCGAAAAGGAGAAAAATCATCTGTTCTAATTATGTCTCTTAAATAAGATGTATCTTTATTAATCTTGTCTCCAAAATTAATTAAACCTTTAAACTTTCCATAACATATTTTAGAACAAAAATGCTGTCTTCCTAACCTTTCGCTCCTATTAAATTCAGCTAGTCGCTTGGTAAATTCCTTGCTACAAGCTGGGTTCTGGCAAGTCACAACTACTTTTGATTCAGCCATAAAGAATAAAATCCACCTAGCTATAAGTTTACCAGGTGGATTCTATCTTTTATCTATAAGTGGAGCTTATGGGAATTGAACCCATGTCCGCAATGGGTATTGACCCCCCACTCATTCACAGGCTTAGCCTTTCTGATCCTCAAGGCGGGAAACGTTCATTATCCCGAACGCTAGGATGCTCTGGTTAAGTCTTAGCTAACAAGCCAACCAGAGAGACTTGCTAGAGCATCCGTTGGGGGTTGGTCTCTAGCCCTTAACGGAGTCAAACTAGAGACGCTCGAATCTGTTAGAGATTATTAGGCAGCTACTACAGCTTGCTTACGAGCAAAAGGTACGATGTTGTTCGCATTTACTTTTTTTTTGAGTCTTTGATTTTCGAGAGACGACTCACTCTCGACCTGAATCATAGAGCAGCTTTCGCCACCACGTCGAAACCGTTAAAGCCCCGTGTGGTTTATATATCTCATTATAATATGCAATTTTGAGATGTGCCACTCAGGATTTTAGATTTTAGATTTTGAATAGGGTTTTCTGGTTCATGCCAGTACTGCGGAGAAACACAAGGTGTCTTTGTGGGAACTTGGTTGTTGACCATCAATGTAGTTGGCGCATAGGGTGATGTCTTTGTAACCGTTTTCGTGCAAACACATGATAAATTCATCTCGCCCAAACCAGTGCAGAGGAAGCCACTGTAACTCTGTGGCAATGAGTTCTCCGTTTTTCCACTTTTCGTAGCGAATCACGCTCATGTTGAGTTGATTGAGCCAGTCGATGCGAGAAGTGATTTGCATCAAGATGATTGAACCATCCGGGCATTCAATGGGCGATCGCTGCCTGAGAATGTTCTCAGTCTTAAAATCTTCGATGGGCAATTCCAAATCAATGAAGATTCGACCCTGCGGTTCAAGGTGTTTTGCAAAAGCTTGCAGGGCGGCGACAGCAGCATTTCGCTTCTCTAGCAACATAAACGAACCGAAGGACACGACGATCGCCTTGAATTTGCCGCTTAGGTCAAGATTTTCTACATAACCATGATGGAGAACTGGTGTCAACCCCCTTTGCGTACAGTGCTGACGGCAAGAAGCAAGCATATCTTCTGAGGAATCAATGCCCTCAACGTTCAAATCAGCTTCTAGCAGCGGGATGAGTAGCCGTCCCGTCCCAACCATCGCCTCAAGAATTCTGCCACCAATTTTGGAAAGATGTTTGATGTAGTATGGAACGTCAGGATACTCTCCACCAATTGGCTTTGTGATGTCATAAACCTCGCTACACAGCGGTCCATATGCTGTCAGTGCCATCCAAAAAGCCTCCGTTGGTGAAAAAGCCCCAAAAACTAAAAATAGCTAATAGACATAGGAGTGAAAAACAATGTAGAGACGCGCCATGGCGCGTCTCTACAAGGATCGTAAACAAAGCACAATTAATTTCTGGAGATGTCTAATTGCTATCAAAATAACTAGCAATTAGCTATTCTTTATTTGCTATGAGCAATTTCCTAACCTAGTGCTTCGGCACCGCCGACAACTTCTAGGATTTGCTGGGTAATTGCGGCTTGGCGCGCTTTGTTGTAAGACAGCGTCAGGGAACCAATCAGATCTTTGGCGTTGTCGCTGGCATTGCTCATTGCTGTCATCCGCGCGGCGAGTTCGCTGGCGGCTGATTCTTGCAGCGCGCGCAACAGCTGGTTACTTAGATACAGAGGTAGTAATGAATCGAGAATCTGTACTGGATCTTGCTCAAAAATCATGTCGCGGGGCAAAGCACGGACTTGGGTAGCCACTTTCTCCCGTGTCACTTCAAATTGACCGCCGCGAGTTGTTAAGCGGAAGACTTCGTCATCCTGTGCTTCTAGACCTTGGCGGTCAAGGGGAAGCAGGGTTTGCACCACGGGACGAGAACTTACTAAGGAGACGAACTTGGTGTAGACAAGCTCAATCCGGTCTACGCTTTCTGACAAGAATAAAGAAAGCAGTTGGTCTGCAATGTTGGAGGCTTCAGCAGCGGTGGGAATTTGCTCTAAGCCAGTGAAGGTGGCGTCTATTGGCTGTTCGCGACGTTGGAAGTACTGACCGGCTTTGCGTCCGACGATGACAAATTTGTAGTCAAAACCTTCTGCCTTGAGTTCTTTGGTGCGATTTTCGGCACGCTTGATAATGTTGTTGTTGTAGCCGCCGCATAGACCGCGATCGCCTGAAATCACCAACAGCCCCACTGTCCTGACTTCCCGCTTTTTCAACAAAGGCAAGTCTACATCTTCAAACCGCAGACGGGTTTGCAAACCATACAGCACTGAAGCCAAGCGGTCAGCAAAAGGACGGGTAGCAATCACCTGTTCTTGGGCGCGACGTACCCGCGCTGCAGCTACCAGCCGCATGGCTTCTGTAATTTTTTGGGTATTTTTTACTGATTGAATGCGATCGCGTATTGCTTTTAAGTTAGCCATAATCTTTTACAAGAATTCAGAATTCACAATTCAGGAGTCAGGAGGAAGCTATTTTCTGACTTCTAACTCCTAACTCCTGTCTTATCTGTTGCCAAGAAGGTTTTGTATTCAGAATTTGGAAGTCAACAGAGAAATAAGATTTTTTTGCTGACTCCTGACTCCTGATTTACACTGTTGCTAAGAAGGTCTTCTTGTATTCGTTGATTGCTTCCTTCAAAGCTGATTCTTCTGTGTCGCCCAGTACTTTCTTGGTTTGTACTGATTCAGTGTACTGAGGTTTGCTGGTCTTTAAGTACTCGCGTAGTCCTTGGGTAAAAGCAGTGACTTTATCTACTGGGACGTCATCCAAATACCCGTTGATACCAGCGTACAGCAGAGCCACTTGCTCATATACGGATAGCGGCGCGTTTTGTGGCTGTTTCAAGAGTTCCCGCAAGCGCGCACCGCGTGCGAGCTGGTCTTGAGTTGCTTTATCTAGGTCAGAAGCAAATTGTGCGAAAGCTTGCAATTCGTCAAACTGCGCCAACTCCAGCTTCAACTTACCAGCAACTTTCTTCATTGCTTTGGTTTGAGCAGCAGAACCTACCCGCGATACGGAAATACCGGGGTTGATTGCGGGACGGACACCAGAGTTGAACAGGTCGGAAGACAGGAATATCTGACCGTCAGTAATCGAAATAACGTTGGTGGGGATATAAGCAGATACGTCACCTGCTTGAGTTTCGATGATTGGTAGGGCGGTCATGCTACCTGCACCTAATTCGTCACTCAGCTTAGCGGCACGTTCCAACAAACGGGAGTGGATGTAGAATACGTCTCCAGGATAAGCTTCGCGTCCGGGTGGACGACGCAGGAGCAAGGACATTTGACGATAAGCTTGAGCTTGCTTGGAAAGGTCATCGTAGATCACCAAGGTCGCCTTACCTTTGTACATGAAGTACTCAGCAATCGAAGCACCTGTATAAGGAGCCAAGAATTGCAGGGTGGCTGGGTCACTGGCGTTGGCGGCGACGACAACTGTGTAGTCCAGCGCGCCTTTTTCTTGTAATGTCTGCGCAACGTTCGCCACAGTCGAAGCTTTTTGACCGATCGCAACGTAGACACAGATCACGTCTTCAGATTTTTGATTGATGATTGTGTCAATGGCGATCGCCGTTTTTCCAGTTTGACGGTCACCGATAATCAATTCCCGTTGTCCCCGACCGACGGGAATCATCGCGTCGATGGCTGTGATACCAGTTTGCAGTGGTTCGTGTACAGAGCGACGAGCCACAATACCTGGTGCTGGAGATTCAATCAAACGAGTTTCTGTGGTTTTAATGTCTCCCTTGCCATCAATTGGACGACCCAAACCATCTACAACTCGTCCAACCAAGGCTTCTCCCACAGGTACTTCAGCAATTCTGCCAGTGGCGGTTACGGAGCTACCTTCTTGAATATCACGACCTTCGCCCATCAGCACCGCACCGACGTTGTCTTCTTCCAAGTTCTGGACGATGCCAATTGTGCCGTCTTCAAATTCTAATAGCTCGCCAGCCATAGCCTTGTCTAGACCATAGATACGAGCAATACCGTCACCTACTTGCAGAACGGTACCAACGTTAGCCACTTTGACTTGTTGGTCGTATTGTTCTATCTGCTGCTGAATAATGTTGCTAATTTCGTCGGGTCTGATGCTAATTGCCATTTGTCTATCTTCTTTTATTGCGAGACGGAACGAGGATGGAATTATGAATGATGAATGCCAGCGAGCATCCATCATTCATGATAAACAATTGATAATTTTTCTAAGCGCCACTTAAACGTAAAGAGATGCGGCGCAGTTGACCCCGTAAACTGGCGTCAATAACTTGAGAGCCTACTCTAATGATGACACCACCAATTAACTCGCGATCAATTTTGGTCTCTAATTCCACCTCGCGAGCATTCGTCAGTGCGATCACCCTATCTTTTACAGCTTGTTGCTGAGCTTCTGTGAGGGGAACAGCAGAAATCACTTCTGCCAGAGCAATTTGTTTAAGTTGCCGCAATAGCACCAAATATTGCTGAAAAATCGCTTCCAGCAATATAATGCGCTTTCTATCTACCAGCAGCAGCAAAAAATTGCGCAAGTATGGGTTAGCGCCATCACCGAGAACACGATTGATGACTGCCTTTTTGTCTTCTGACGAGACAAACGGGTTAGCAATAAAGTTTCGCAACTGCTCGCTTTCTGAAAGTAAGCTCAGTAAAGAACGCACATCTTCACCGAACTGATCTGTCAGATTTTTGGACTGTGCGACTGACATCAACGCCTCTGCATAAGGCACCGCTACTTCGGCTGTTGCTACATTACTTGTCATGAGTTGCCTCCTAGTAGCGCTATGCTGCGGTCAATTAATGTATGTTGAGCATCGTCAGCAATTCCAGTCCGTAGTTCTGACTCAACTTTCTGCAGTGCTAAAGCGACGACTCTTTGCCGCAGTTGGGCGATCGCTTTTTCCCGTTCTGTGTTCAAGTCAGACGCTGCTGTTTCCCGTAGACGTTCAATCTCAACAGCTGTTTGAGCCAGTATAGCTTCTCTTGCTTTCTGGGCGTTTTCTTGGGCTGCTTTTTTGATTTTTTCTGCCTCTGCTTGAGCTTGCGCCAACTTTTGTTGCTGCTCTGCTAAGGCTGCTGCTGCATCTTTGGCGCGTTGCTCTGCGGTTTTAATCGCAGTTGCAATCCGTTCACGGCGTTCTTGGAGCGTATTGCCTAAAACTCTCCGCCCAAAGATAAACAGCACACTAATAATAATGGCAAGGTTAATTAGGTTTGTTTCTAAAATATTAGTATTTAGACCAAAACCTCCTTCACCTGCTGCCTCTGTCAATTCACCTCCGACGGCGGTTGCTTCTGCCATCAACAGTAAAAAAGTCCCCATCTTCTTCCATCCACTACTGCGCTGCCAAAGCTGTCTGTTGTCTTAGTTGTTCGTTGTTAGTTGTTCGTTGTTATTCACTACTAACTACTAACCACTAATAACTAATAAGTGTTTTGTTTTTTAGCGCTGACCTACTAGATCTGCTCCTAAAAGCTTTTCTAGTATTTGGCGACTGAGTCCGTCTACCTCTTGCTCTAGTGAAGCAAGAGCCTGCTGTTTTTGCTGTTCTATTTCACTAGCTGCTTGTTCTCTTTGTGCTTGAGCTTCTCTTTGTGCATCGGCTGTCTTTTCGGCGGCAATTTTCTGAGCTTGAGCTTGAGCATCAGCAATCACTGTTTGTGCTTGCCGTCTTGCTCCTGCTAATTCTTGCTCGTATTGCTGCGCCAATTTCTCAGCTTTTGACAAGCGTTCTTGCGCCTCTAATTGATTGTTGCGGACATATTCATTCCGCTCATCAATTGCTTTGCCTAGAGGTTTGTAGAAAATCGCGTTCAAAATTATAGCTAAAAGTAGAAATTGGATCGCCATCAAAGGCAGGGTAGCATCTAAGTCAAACAGCCCTCCTTCTTTGGCAACCTCTTCTACAGCAAATAAGGCTGTCCAGTGTATCATGGTTGCTTGTTCCTCTCTATTAGTTTCGCCCTGAGTAATGAAGTACTCAAAAGTTCTGATCAATGAGTCCTGAGTTGTGAGGCAGGAAGAATAAGCTCCTCAGCAATGCCACTTGCGTGACTTGCAACGGCAGTTGCCGTCTTAATGGTGGGGGAACCACGCTCCTATGCTACAAGGTCGGGAACCTCCAAGGGCGCCCTGGCTCCCCAAGGACGCATTGCCTTGGGAAATCCTTAGCGCTGGACTCTTCACACAGTGGCTCCTCAGCACTCAGTACTCAGCACTTATGAGGTACTCAGTACTCAGTACTCAGCACCTAGTTATGCGAAGGGGTTAGCAAACAGTAGGACTAGAGCAACCACTAGACCGTAGATGGTTAGCGCTTCCATGAACGCCAAGCTTAACAGCAAGGTACCGCGAATTTTACCTTCTGCTTCTGGCTGACGAGCAATACCTTCTACAGCTTGACCTGCTGCATTACCTTGACCAATTCCAGGACCAATAGCAGCCAAACCTACAGCAAGAGCAGCAGCTAAAACGGAAGCAGCAGAAATCAATGGATCCATGTTATTCTTTCCTTGTTTACTGAATGGATAAGGGTTTTGAACGTTTTATTTTGTCAGAAAGTCGTTTGTCATTTGTCCTTCGTCATTGGTTTTCAATTAATGACTTATGACTCATGATTCATGACTAATGACCATGCTCTTCGCCACCATGATGGTCTTCTATCGCTTCACCGATGTAAGCAGCAGCCAAGGTGGCAAAAATCAGTGCTTGGATGGCGCTGGTAAATAATCCCAAAGCCATCACTGGCAGAGGAACGAATAAAGGTACCAGTAGTACCAGCACTCCAACAACCAGTTCGTCTGCCAAGATGTTACCGAATAAACGGAAACTTAGGGAAAGGGGCTTTGTGAAATCTTCAATAATTTTGAAAGGCAACATAAAAGCCACTGGTTGGACATAGTTGCCAAAGTACCCTAAACCCTTTTTGCTGAATCCTGCGTAAAAATACGCTAATGATGTCAACAATGCCAAGGCAACAGTTGTGTTGATGTCGCTGGTGGGAGCTGCTAGTTCACCTTCAGGTAGGTGAATCAGCTTCAAAGGAACAAGTGCTCCTGCCCAATTTGACACAAAAATGAACAAAAACAAAGTGCCAACAAATGGCACCCAAGGGCGGTATTCTTTCTCGCCAATCTGGTTTTTCGCCAAATCCCGAATAAATTCTAGGGCATACTCCATGAAGTTCTGTATCCCACTCGGAATTCGCTTGATGTTACTGCTTGCAGCGATGGAAACTAACACCAGCAAGCCAATCACTAACCAGGAGGTGAGAAACACCTGCCCATGCAGTTTTAAATTGCCAATTTGCCAGTACAGTTGCTTTCCCACTTCCAATTCTGCAAGGGGAACAGAATTGAAGATGTTCAGAAAATTCAGCATTTTCTTGACCTACCTATCATTTCTCCAATCTTACCTGGAGAAGTGGAGCGAGTTTGCGGCGTGGATATTCCAAAGGGACTTTCCGAGGTGGATTTTCCTTTCGGAAAACTTCGGTTAAGAAAGCTCGCGCTCGCGTGAGCCTTTTATGGTTGCCGGAGCTTTGGCTAGTCAGAGACAAATGCCAACCTAACTACGTAGATGATCAGCGTTGCTTTGTAGGTAAGGAATCCCAAAAATATGGGCAATATTTGCAGTTGATTCCACCGCGATGCTAGTAGAATGATCGCTACTAGTAGCGCTAACCGAGTTTTACTCAACTGATTTTTTTCTCTACCCAAACGCTCAACATCTTTTGCCAACATCCTCAAGTAAACCACACCTGTACACGCCCCAAGCAAATAATTTAGGGCAATGTTTAGGGAATAGAAAATCCAAACAGAGATAAATACAACCCCTGTCAAGACAAGAGTGATGAGCAACAACTCTTGGTAGAGTTTATAGAACTCCTGCATAGAGCTTGCTGGTTCTGTGTCCTCAAAACCAGGTTGAGCATCTTGTCGTATTGTCGGTGTGGGATCAGTTGATTCGTCTGACAAGCTCACGGGACTCGAAACCAGTACAGCTAATTATGTTGACTGCATTTTCAGCCAGCTGAATCATATCACGAACAGGTAACATTACTTTAGAAAAAAACAATTAACTTATTCTCACCAAAAAAAGGACAGGGACAGATACACCAAGTACAAAACAGATACACCAAGTACAAAAACGATTTATGACACGGAATATACGGAATATAAGGATAAATAGGATAAATCCATACCCTATCCCTAATTCCTGAAATTCCGTGTTGTCAGTTGTGGGGAGATGAGGAGTCGCACCCAGAGAAAAGCCGATTATCTCTTAATTTATATTCTACCTTTTACCTTCTGGTGTGCGCCGTTGGTGTTTTGGGAGTTTGTTTCTCAACTTGGTGTCAACAAAATCAGCTGTTGCTTGAGGAGCGTTCTCACCGCATCCAAACCCAGTTGCGAGCCTGCCAAAATCCCTCCTACTGTTGAGTGACCATCGCACTTTTGTAAAAACTCCAACTCCAGTGGCGATAAATTCACAATCTGGTAATCGTAGTTAAAGACACACTGACTCGGAAAACCATCTATACAAGGATTTCGCTCAGCAATGGCTGCCAGTATGGCATCATCAACTGACCAGTCAGCTTTGGGTAGAGGCGGACGACTCAGGAAAAACTCGTAGTGAGTGACTTCTGGGTCTAATAATTCTATCAGGCGGTACGAAGCGCGATTGGCTTTGCCTGTGCCCCTTGGGCAATCGCCTAACCCTTGTGCCCTTTCCATCAACTCTGGCGCTTTGCCCAAAAGTCTGTCTAATTGCCAAAAACCAGGATTTGAGAAACCAACAAAATCCAATCCTGAAGCATCAATCAGTTCAAACAACGTCTCAATGTTGTAATCTATTTCCTGGGGATGCACGTACATATCCGCAAAGTTTTCATCCCGTTGATTTTCCAAAGACCAACGTTCTCGCTCACGCTTGACAATACGGTTATTTTCTGGTAAAGCAGCAAAGATTTGCCGACCGACCTGAACACCATCACGATAATCACCGCGCTTGTCACCTTGGAGGAGGGCGATCGCCTTTTGCATCAGTTGAATTTCCCAGCGCCCCAACTCACCGTAGACAAAGATGTGCATCAAACCGCCTGGGGCTAACTTCTTTGCCAAGGCTTGAATACCGCGAATTGGGTCGCTCAAGTGATGCAACACACCGACGCAGTTGATAAAATCAAACTCACCCGGTAACTGTTCCACATCATACAAACTGAGGTGATGAAACTGAACGCGGTTTGCACCGGAACGTTGACAGCGTTCTTTAGCAACTTCCAAAGCCTTGGTACTGAGGTCAATTCCGACAACAGAAGCCGCAGGATTAAGGTGAACAAGGTATTCCGTTCCCACACCCGTACCGCAGCCTGCGTCTAAAATGCGGATGTCTTGTTTTTGGGGTTTTTGACCTGTACAGAAATTATAGGCAGCCAACCAATTCCAGCGCCAGTTATAGCCTGGAGGTGGTTCATCCAGCAGAGGTTCTGGGGGAAAGGGGTAGGTGTTGTAGAGTTTGGCAACAGCAGCGCTAACGGTTTGAGAATCGGACATAGTCAGGATAATGGCAGCATTTCTGAGTTTAGCGAATGCTGGGTACTTACGGTAGCTTAAAGAATTTCTGGCGTTGCTGAATTGAGGTATGAAATTTTCTTCCTTTAATTTTCAAAACCCTTATCTTTGCGACGCCAGTCGCCTGGCTGTCGGGAAACCCTCCTGCATAGCGCTGGCTCGCCTTTGCGACTTTGCGCGAACCTAAATTCATACTTGGAATCAGCAACGCCGAATTTCTTTTGGTTCTTGTGGGATGGGCGTCTCGCCCGTCTGTATTTTTGGGTGGATGTCTGTATTTTTGGGCGGACAAGATGTCCACCCCACAAGAAGCATAGCTTTACTGACAATGCTTACGTTAAACAAGTTTTTTAGGGGAATTTAGGTTAAGAAAAACTGCAATGCTAGACCGCATCTTTGCGAGCAACTACCATGATGTGAGCACTCATTCCTAACATAGAGGGTTCAGTTTCTATCCAACGGATGGCTTCTAGAAGGCGTTGACGCCGACTTGACTCATTCCAATGTTGGGAAAAGTTTTGCAGTAACCAACCTGGTCCTTCGATCGCTAATGTTGTTTCATAATAGAAACCCGCTTCTTCAACTTCTGCTCTAAGTTCTTCAGGATGATGCAAAAACGCTGTTGTAAAGTAAGCTGGATGGTTATTTGGATTGCGGTGTTGACCATCAGCTAAATCCTGTTGAACAATCCAGGGCAAACTCTGGATCATCGAGATATCCCTGAACTAACCCGTCTAAGGTCGAAGCAAAGCGAGAAATTCCCACAGCAAAGACAAGACCTCCAGTCTTTAAAATACGACGAGCTTCACGCAAAGCAGCCACACGCTCTGTGCTCTCAGTTAAGTGATACAAAGGTCCAAGGAGGAGAACTGCATCAACGCTTTGGTCTGCGCGATTGAGTTGACGAGCATCGCCAACTGCCTGCACTAGCTAGAGGATAATCTTGTTGAGCTTGAGAAAAACTCTGGGCTTGCTCAATGTGTAAAGGAACCGCATCAATGAGATGGACTTCATAGCCTTGCTGTGCTAGCCAATAAGAATAGACACCAGCACCACCGCCAACATCAAAAATCACTGCAGGTGGACAAGGCAGGTAGCGGCTGAGAAGTTCTTGGGTTCGCACGAGTTCCAGTAAACCTGTACCTCTTGATAAACGCTCTTGCTCCTGACCACTTGCGTAATGAGTTAACGCCTCATCTGAAAGCTCTGTGTGTAACTCAGATGAATTTGACATCCTGTCTCCTAATGACAAAAGCGGTCTTATTATCAATTAAACTGCCTATGGTGGTTGAGTTTTCATGTAGTAGGGTGCGTTATGGACAGAGCGTCCTAACGCACCAAAAATCTCGGATGGTGCGTTACCCTGCGGGATAACACACCCTACAAAACTGAATCATGTGTACTTTCTTTAATGCTGTACCCTATCCCATATCTCCTTGCTGTAGTCTGTTCCCTAGAGGATGTACTTTTGTTAAAAAATGATACAAATCTTAAAGTTATTCTCAGAGAAGCGGCAGCATCTGCTTTAAGATTTGATACATTTATACTATAGTTTCGACACAGTTCTTAATAAAGCCACAGAGAAATCGCAAAACGTTCTAATCTAAAAGCTGACTGGGTTAATTTTTTTTGGCAGTCTTGAGGTGGCAGTCGGAACGCATAACGGCACCGATGTGTCAAGCCTAAAATCAACCCAGACTTAACACAAAAAAAATATGATGGGAGTTTTACAAATCCGATGAGTGTTAAGGCAAGTGGTGGAAGCTCAGTTGCACGCCCGCAACTATATCAAACCCTAGCTGTATCAACAATTTCCCAAGCAGAACAGCAAGACCGCTTTCTGGGATCAGGGGAACTCAATGAACTGGCAAGGTATTTTGCATCTGGTGTCAAGCGTCTTGAAATCGCCCAGACGCTCACGGAAAATTCTGAGATTATTGTCTCCCGTGCTGCCAACAGGATTTTTGTGGGTGGTTCGCCAATGGCTTTTTTGGAAAAGCCCAGGGAACCAGAATTGGTGCCGGTTGCTGCAGGATCGGAAGTTAGAGAGGGGATGAAACTAGGAACCGTCACCTACGTAGAAACTCGTGGTGGTTTCTTAGAAAATTTGCGATCTATCTTTAACTCTTCGCCCAGTGGTCCGACTCCTCCGGGTTTCCGACCAATTAACATTGCGCGTTATGGTCCGGCAAATATGGCGAAGAGCCTGCGGGACTTGTCGTGGTTTTTGCGCTACGCTACGTATGCGATTGTGGCTGGTGACCCCAACATCATCGCTGTCAACACACGTGGTCTGCGAGAAATTATTGAGAACGCTTGTTCCGGTGAAGCCACAATTGTCGCTTTACAGGAAATGAAAGCAGCGGCAATTTCCTATTTCCGTAGAGATGCTGAGGCAACAGAAATTGTGTCTCAGTACATGGATGTTTTGATTACAGAATTCAAAGCACCCACCCCTTCGGGTAAACTGCGCCAACGTCCCTCTGGCGACCAACAAGGTTTGCAACTGCCCCAAATTTACTTTAATGCGGCAGAACGGCGTCCCAAGTATGTGATCAAGCCTGGGTTGTCAGCATCTGAGAAAAATGAAGCAGTCAAAGCGGCATATCGGCAAATCTTTGAGCGCGATATCACTCGTGCTTACAGCCAGTCCATATCTGACCTGGAATCGAAGGTGAAGAATGCCGACATCTCTGTAAAAGAGTTTGTCCGCCGCCTTGGCAAATCTCCCTTGTATCGGAAACAATTTTACGATCCATTTATCAACAGCCGCGCCCTAGAGCTTGCTTTCCGTCACTTCTTAGGACGGGGACCAAGTAGCCGGGAGGAAGTGCAAAAATACTTTGATATTGTTTCCCGAGGCGGTTTGCCAGCTTTAATCGATGCTTTGGTAGATTCTCAGGAATATTCTGACTACTTTGGCGAAGAAACAGTACCCTACATCCGGGGTCTGGGTCAAGAAGCACAAGAATGCCGCAACTGGGGACCACAGCAAGACCTGTTGAACTACAGTGCGCCCTTCCGCAAAGTACCTCAGTTTATCACACTGTTTGCTGATTACGAGCAGCCATTGCCCGACCAGCATCCCTATGGTTCTGGGAATGACCCGTTGGAAATTCAGTTTGGGGCAATTTTCCCGAAAGAAACTCGTAACCCCAGCACCCGTCCAGCTCCTTTTGGTAAGGATACCAAGCGTATCCTAGTTCACCAAGGACCTGGTATCAATAACCAAAACAGCAATCCTAGGGCGCGAGGTGAGTTTCCTGGTACTCTGGGTCCCAAGGTATTCCGGTTGGATCAACTGCCTGGGACAAGAGGTAGAAAATCACCCACTGGAGTCAGTGTTAAATTCTCTGAAAGCTCCACACAAGCGTTGATTCGCGCAGCTTACTTACAAGTATTCGGTCGCGATGTTTACGAAGGTCAGCGCTTGAAGGTGCAAGAGATTAAGCTGGAAAACGGCGAAATTTCTGTACGGGAGTTTATCCGTGCTTTAGCTAAGTCGGATTTATTCCGCAAGCTGTACTGGACTCCGCTTTATGTGTGTAAGGCGATTGAGTACATCCACCGCCGCTTGTTAGGTCGTCCTACCTACGGTCGCCAAGAAAACAACAAGTATTTTGACATCGCCTCCAAGAAGGGCTTCTACGCAGTCGTTGATGCCATCATTGATACTCCAGAGTACAGTGAGGCTTTTGGTGAAGATACAGTTCCATACGAACGGTATCTGACTCCTGGTGGTGTTGCGTTGCGACAACTGCGTGTTGGTAGTATCCGTGAGGATGTCGGCGCGAAAGTTGAGAAGGAAGAAACTCCACGGTTTGTGGAATTAGGCACCGTTCAAGAAGTACGGACCGAACCCGATATTCAGTTCCGTATTAACCAAGGTGTCACCAAGAAGCGCGAACAAACGAAAATCTTTAAGTTGGTCGCAGGAACTAATGATAAAGTCGCTGTAGACACTGTCATCGGTGCTGCTTATCGCCAGATTTTCGAGCGCAATATTGAACCCTACATCGCCCAGAACGAATTTACGTCGCTAGAAAGCAGGCTGGGGAATGGTGAAATCACTGTTAAGGAATTTATTGAAGGTTTGGGTAATTCTAACCTTTACCTGAAAGAGTTCTACACGCCATACCCGAACACTAAGGTCATCGAACTGGGAACCAAGCACTTCTTGGGACGTGCGCCAGTTGACCAAGCAGAAATCCGCAAGTATAACCAGATACTCGCAACCCAAGGGCTTCGCGCATTTATTGCGGCGTTGGTAAGTAGTCAGGAGTATGGGCAAGCGTTTGGTGAAGATACGGTTCCTTACAACCGTTTCCCGACGTTACCCGCGGCGAACTTCCCGAATACTCAGAAGCTGTACAACCAGCTCACCAAGCAGAATAATGATTTGGTGGTTCCCAGCTTTGAGCCAGTGAAGCCCCGCATGAATAGCGCGAACACACCAATTTTGGCGAAGGCGATCGCAGATTTGGCAGCGAAAGCACGAGAAATTGACAAGACCAAGCCGCTGTTTATTGAACTCGGTCGTTCCTACAACGATGGTCGCGGACAGTCCGTGGAAGTGGGTGTGGGTACAAGCCGCCGCAAACCTGCACGCATTTACCGCGTCACGACAGGTGCAAATCAAGCTGAAACGCAGCAGGCAATCAACGCTATTTACACTCAGGTACTGGATGTGTTTAGCGGTCAAGTTCCTGACTACTTCCGCCGTACGGATTTAGAAAGCAGACTGCGCAATGGGGAAATTTCCGTACGCGAGTTTGTTCGTGAGCTTGCTAGCTCGGATATCTATCGTAAGCGTTTCTACACCCCCTATCCCAACACCAAGGTGATTGAATTCCTCTTCCGTCACCTGTTGGGACGCGCACCCGCTACCCAAGCCGAGATTCGCCAGTACAACAAACTGCTGGCAGATAGCGGTTTAAAAGCGGCTGTAGAGGCGATCGTCAACAGCTTAGAGTACGCCCGCTACTTTGGTGAAGACGTAGTGCCTTATGGTCGCTTCCCATCCCTACCTGCTGGTAACTACCTCGGTAGCGTGCAGGCGGCGGCTGACTTGGTCAAGCAGTCTTGGTCTAGCCTATCTCCGTCTGTGATTACCGGACGGTCTAGCCTGCGATAAAGCCAAGAGACGGGAATAAGCAAGATGAGGAGGATGAGGAGGGCGTTACTTCCTCATCTCCTCTAGCTTCTCCTGTGCCTTTGCAACCTTTCTTAACATTGCTTTCAGATTTCGGGCACGACAGTAAACATGAAAAGGAATATTACAAAGTGTTAAGAGCAGTCATATTTCCTCAACATAATGCCCGAAAATAATTCCGGAAGGTAGTTGAGTTTTGAAGCTTGTGTACTAGCCATTACTCAAGCAGACTCGGAATGTACTAGTCGCAGCAGTTATTTGGCTGTTGTGTCTAAAAAAACGAGAAAATAAGCTCAGTGAACCTATAAAGTCGCACCACTTTAACTAAATCCTGGTTTCATTAGTACTGGAGGAATGCATTAATGAGTATCGTCACGAAAGCCATCGTGAATGCTGATGCAGAAGCACGCTATCTCAGCCCTGGCGAATTGGATCGGATTAAGAGCTTCGTTACCACAGGTGAGCGTCGCCTCCGCATCGCTCAAGTTTTGACAGACAACCGGGAGCGGATTGTTAAGCAAGCAGGTGACCAACTGTTCCAAAAGCGTCCTGATGTTGTCTCTCCTGGTGGCAACGCTTACGGTACAGAACTGACCGCTACTTGTCTACGCGACCTAGATTATTACCTCCGTCTCGTTACCTACGGTATCGTTGCTGGTGATGTCACCCCCATCGAAGAAATTGGTATTGTGGGTGTTCGTGAAATGTACAAGTCTCTCGGCACTCCTATCGAGGGTGTTGCTGAAGGTGTTCGTGGTCTAAAGAATGTTGCTGCTTCCCTGTTGTCTGGCGAAGACGCTAGTGAAGCTGGCTCTTACTTCGACTACCTAGTCGGTGCTATGCAGTAAGGTGAAGTTATTTCCCTGCTGAAACTGAAGTAATGCAATAAGGTTGGAAATAAGGAATTAACAACATGGCTCAAGACGCAATCACCTCTGTCATTAACTCTGCAGACGTTCAAGGTAAGTACCTGGATACTGGTGCTCTCGAGAAGCTAAAGAGCTACTTCTCAACTGGTGAACTGCGCGTACGTGCTGCTACTACCATCGCAGCTAACGCATCTGCAATTATCAAAGAAGCTGTAGCTAAGTCCCTGCTATACTCTGACATTACCCGTCCCGGTGGTAACATGTACACCACCCGTCGCTATGCTGCTTGCATCCGCGACTTGGATTACTACCTCCGCTATGCCACCTACGCTATGTTGGCTGGCGATCCATCCATTTTGGATGAGCGTGTACTGAACGGTTTGAAAGAAACCTACAACTCCTTGGGTGTACCCATTGGTGCTACTGTACAAGCTATTCAAGCTGTCAAAGAAGTGACCGCTAGCTTGGTAGGTCCTGATGCTGGTAAGGAAATGGGTGTTTACTTAGACTATATTTCCTCTGGCTTAAGCTAAGAGCTAGGTTGCGCTTAATAATTTAAGTGCGGCTTTCTTAAGGTCTGGAAATCAATCGTGAGTGCTAGAACGTTTAATCGCTTATCTTGCTAAATATGATGTGTGATGAGTGTTAGCGGTCTGGTATTGACGCCTGATTTCCAGCCTTTGAGTGATTAGATAAAAATATGCACTCACAGTTTTGAAATAAGAAAGTTTCCACAGTCACTTATAGGAGATTAACAACCACATGGCACGGTATTTTAAAATTACTGCTTGTGTTCCTAGCCAAACCCGCATTCGTACCCAACGCGAACTACAAAATACTTACTTCACCAAACTCGTTCCCTACGAAAACTGGTTCCGCGAACAGCAACGCATTCAAAAAGCGGGCGGCACAATCGTTAAGGTAGAATTGGCTACTGGCAAGCAAGGAGCCAATACTGGGTTGCTGTAATTCGTTTAAACCGAATACGAATTGTAGGGAGTTGTGAAGAGGTCGATTTGACCTCTTTTTTGTTGCTTGTATGAATTGATTTGCTCAGATTCCCGACTTCTTCAAGAAGTCGGGAATCTTGTTGTTCACGAATGGACATGATGAAAGACTACTGGGCTTCTAAATTTGTCTGGAGTTGAATTTCTTTGTTTTTTCTTGACGAAAGAAGTGGTAAAAGCCCAAACTCTTGGCGAATGTCTAACAAAGAGCGCTCAAGTAGCGGTTCAAAGTCAAAAAACGGATAGTACTTCCGTGATCCGCGAGTCTTGAACCACATCATAACTAACTCTGGCAAGAATCGCGGCAATACTGCCAATATCGAACCATACAACCATAGTAAACCTTGGCGCTTCACCAAGTCGTCATACATCACGTCTACTGCCGGGTTCTTGCGATCGCGCAACCAGTCTCGAAACTTGTAGTCAGTGGCAACAAAGGTCAGAGGCAGCAGTTTTAATTCATCATACATATCGGTATCGCAGCCAAATACGACATGGCTGGCATCATGAGCCAGCATGATTTTGGCGAAATCCGGCGGCATCTGATTTGGATGGGTAAAATCCGGGTTCGCGGCGTAATACTCCTCCAGTCCTTGTCGTAGGGTCTGAGTGCTGTTTTTCTCGGTATATTGAGGACGAGTGCGTTGAATCATAATCTGCACCAACTATTTACGATACTTTAAAGTATCGTAAATTAAATGCCAGTATCAAGTCTGTTGATAATTATTTGAAGAAAAAAATTCTTTCGTCATTGCATGAATGATTCCGTTAAAAAACAACCTGGAAGACCGCGCAGTGCTGCTTCTCATCAAGCCATCCTCCAGGCTACCCTTGACTTATTGGCGAAAATAGGGTACGAACGTATAACCATTGATGCGATCGCCGCTCATGCTGGTGTCGGCAAAACCACAATCTACCGACGGTATCGTTCCAAAGAAGAACTAGTCGCAGATGCAATTGAGACTCTTCGAGAAGAAATAGAGATTCCTGATACAGGTACGGTTGGGGGAGACTTGGACTGCATTATTGAGAGTGCGGTGAAAACGACTCTTACACCTTTGGGTCGTCAAATTCTTGCTATGATTATCGGCGCTGCTTCCAGCAGTCCCCAATTTGCTCAAGTTTATTGGACAAAATACCTCAAGCCAAGACGCCAAGCTTTTCACGTTGTGATTGAACGCGCTAAAGCAAGACATGAAATTCCAGCAGATACAGACAGTGATATGGTTTTTGACCTTATGAGCGGAATCATGCTTTACGCACTGGTTTTCGAGCCTACTGATGAGCCAGTGGAAGCATACATACGCCGCGCCATTGGTCTTATCCTTAAACGGGAATAAGTATACGTGAGTTCTCACCGACCTCTCCCACCCAACCTCCCTCTCCTACAAGGAGAGAGAGGAGCTACCTAAAAATCAATACCGTTCAGATAAGACCAAAACCCTTATCAGGGACACAATGTAGAGACGTGCCATGGCACGTCTCTACACTACGTAATTTTTTACACATCAACCTTAACTGAACCGTATTGACGTAAAAATGGGATTTTTAAGCCTCTCCCCTTGTAGGGGAGAGGTTTGGAGAGGGGTCAAATCAGGATACATCGAAGTTACGTTAAATATAGAGAATTACCACACGCTACACCCTAGACTCAATCTCAAAAGTCATCTCTTGTTTGAGTGCAAGTTGGTATCATTAACGTCAACTCTCAACGATGACATCTTACACCTTAAGTTATATTAATCGTGAATCTCCGCCGTTTGATTCCATTATTTGATGACTCCGTGTCCAGCTGGGCATTAGAGGCGCGTTTATTGCGCTGGTTAACACTGGTTTGGCTGTTTGTGGGGTTAGTCATGCTATTTTCGGCATCCTATGCTGTAGCTGATGTTCGTCATCATGATGGACTGTACTACTTTAAGCGTCAAATTTTATGGGTGCTAGTAGGTTTAATAGTATTCAACATAGTTGTTCATTTGCCCTTGCGTAGCATTTTGGGCATATCCCATTGGTTTGTGATACTGCTGTTAGGTTTGATTTTCCTGACGTTAATACCAGGACTAGGAAGGAAGGCTTTTGATGCATCTCGCTGGATAGCTCTAGGACCGATTCCAATTCAACCGTCTGAATTAATTAAACCGTTTTTGGTGCTGCAAAGTGCGCGACTTTTTGGTCAGTGGGAAAAACTGAGTTCGCGCGTTCGCTTCTTTTGGCTGGGTATTTTTGGTCTTGTCATTCTAGGTATTTTAGCGCAGCCCAACTTGAGTACAACAGCATTGTGCGGCATGACGATTTGGCTGATTGCCCTTGCTGCTGGGTTACCTTACAAGTACTTGGGAGGAACGGCAGTTGGGGGAGTGTTGTTGGCAGGACTCAGTATCAGTATCAAAGAATATCAGCGTAAGCGAGTGTTGTCATTCCTCAATCCTTGGGCTGATGCAACTGGGGATGGCTATCAACTGGTACAAAGTTTGCTAGCGGTGGGTTCTGGTGAAAAATGGGGCGCTGGGTTTGGGCTTTCCCAACAAAAGCAGTTTTATTTACCAATTCAGGACACTGATTTTATTTTTGCGGTGTTTGCTGAGGAATTTGGCTTCGTTGGTGGTGTGGTGCTGTTGCTACTACTAGCTTTATACGCCACCCTAGGATTAATTGTAGCCCTTAAGGCTAAGCATCCAGTGTATCGGTTGGTGGCGATCGGCGTGACAGTTTTGATGGTGGGACAATCATTACTTCATATTGGCGTTGCGACAGGTGCTTTGCCAACGACTGGTTTGCCATTGCCCATGTTTAGTTATGGTGGGAATTCAATGATTGCCAGTTTGCTCGGAGCTGGTTTACTGATTCGCGTCGCACGCCAGAGTAGTGAAGCGGAAGTCGTACCGTTGCGGGAAGAGACTGAGAAGAGGCGGAAACGGCGGCTGTTTCAGAAAAATAAGGTTTGACAAGAAAGAACTCACAAATGTAGAGACGCGCCATGGCGCGTCTCTACAACCCAGAACTCAGAACTCAGGATCATCGTTCTGTAGGACTGGGCGACGAGGAGGGTGGGGGAAACACCACACCAAATCAAAGATTTGGTAGAAATACACGTCTTACTTTTCAGGGTATCTGGAAAACCTCGCTTCTATTTCTCTCTCCACCTCTGGCTAACCCTCCCCTAAGAGGGGAGGGAAGAGGAGCAGCTTTTATTACTGAGAGAGACGCAAGAATTTTGGGTTGTAGAGACGCGCCATGGCGCGTCTGTACATTTGTGATTAGATTTTTTGTGGACTTTTCTACATGACGTGAAAAGTCAGAAATACACGTAGGGTGGGCAATGCTCAGCAAAACCCAGATATAACCCAGATCTAGTGAGCATTGCCCACCCGAAAGATACTTAACTTTTTGCAAAAATCAAACGGGATTGGTATAGCAATTGAACCCTCTCCGCTCTAAAGAGACGGAGAATCACGCCACATCCCCACCTAGCTTGTCGTCCTTATTGACTATCTGGCTAGGGGTTAGTAGCTCGTTGGAAACCCGCTCCGAGGGAGAATCAGACTGCCTACGTTCAGACGTGCCTACTTGTTCGCGGGTTAAATAACGTTGGTATGCCTCCAACAGGACTGGTTCCAGTCCCGAATATGCATTGAACATATCCTGCAACACCAACTTGTTCTGATTTACATATCTACTCAAAAATGCACTGAACAAATCACGATGATGTTCTGGGATGCCAGTACAATCCCGGTGAACTCGTTGAGACAAGGACTTTTTGATGCGCGTCCCGTCCAAGTGAGTTTGGGAAAGCGCAGTTGTTTGAGTAGAAAACTTGATAACTGACCCGCCAGCGTTTTCAGCTTTACGAACCAGTTCGGATTGCACAAAACCAGGAGATTTGGCAGAAATAGCCTTACCATAACGTTTTTGCCATCCCTTTACTGAGATGTTCTCAGTTTTTATGTGCTTGCCATGCCGCAAAACTTCGTTAACAACACGACGATTTTGAGACTTGGCATAAGCTGCTTTTCGTCGTTCTAGTTCCCGTTTCTTGTTTGCTGCTTTAAGATAGTTGCTAGATTTCTTCCATTGAGCCTTTCCTTTTTTAACCTTCCCCTTCTTGACAATGGTCTTACGTCCCCTTCTCGCTTTGAAGTTAGGTTCAAAGTTGTCAGGATTATTGGCACGTTGGGAACGTTGCATTTGTCTTTGCAGTTTGGTTATCTCATGTTGAAATGTCGGGACTTTTTCTGCAAAAGGCAGTAGCTCAGCATGGTCATCACTAACAAACGCAATGTTGGAAATGTTCAAATCCAAGCCAATCAGCCCATCAGAAACGTAGTTTTGAGGTTTTTGATACGGGCTACCTTCATTAACTAACTGAGCATACCAACGACGTTTACCATTCAAAATACGCCACAACAAGCGCACATATTTAACTGGAGATTCAAGACCATATCGAATAACTGGGTTACTTGGGTCAATGATTGGCTTCAGTTTAAGACTGCCCCAAACTAAACAATCGTCTTTCCATCTCAGCCCCTGCTTATTCGTTTTACCTTCTACTGAACGAAACCTACTTGGTACTTTGTAACGAACATCACGAGCCAGTCCAAGCATAACTCGTTCACTGGCTTTGAAAGCACGGGTAGCTAACTTTTGCTGAGTATTTGAATCAACTTTTTGAGCAATCCACTTAGCATTCTTGCTAGTTAAATTTGCAAACGAATGCAAGTCATACTCAGAATATCTGTACTGCTCACGCGCTTTTTTGAATGCCTCGCTACGTTCTTTCTTTTTGGTTCTGGGCAACTGTCTAGCTGCTTGATATAGCTCGGAGTTACGGACTAATTCTAGTCGCTTTATCGATTCATTAAGGCACGCATTGTATAGCTGTCTACCCGCTTGAAACCGAGCTAATAATTCAGATTCCTGCTTACTATCTACTTTTAACGGCACTTCTGTAATAAAAGATAAAGTTGAACTCCGAACCACTTTGACATCACCTCCCGTTTGTTTGCTATTATTTATTTAGTATACAGCAGGTATTCTAGGATGGCTACAGGTAAAGGCAAAAAAAGAGTTAGAAATTCACCAGTATTTTATGATGAACTTAAAAAAGAACATCGGTTAATGTTTACTCCTACTGGCTGGAAAAAATTACAAAAAGTGGCTGACAGGCAGAACACAAGTGTCAGTGAATTAATAGAAACTTGGATTAGGAGTTATGACGCTGAATAAATGAGGGCGCGTCGCATTTCCACCCCGATATAAATAACGTATTTGGTTCAATTCATTTAATTTCTTGAACCGAATACTTCGGGGCTACCATGCTCCCGCGTTATTTTAGGTGTATTTCTGGGAAAGATGCCATTGGTGTCAACAATCACGTTCAAAGGTTTATCCCACGTTGATTTACCCCACACGCCAGTCGCCTGCGGAGGGAAACCCTCCTGCAGCGCTGGCTCCCCTTAATCCCCTCCCCTTGCAAAGGGGAGGGGAGGTTTTGGTCTTTCCATTTATACTGCATAAGTTGATTTTGCTTTTTTCTATAACATATAGATATCAATAAGATATTGCACTGTGCTGAATCGGTGTTTTATACATATTTAAATAAATTTGTCAATATATAAATTCTAACACTTTCTCAATAGTCGCTAATGAGTAATAACACCCGTGTCAAAACAATTTTGCTCTTGGCGGCGAATCCAAGAAAAACTTCTCAGTTGCGGCTGGATGAAGAGGTACGGGAAATTGATGAGGGATTGCGACGCGCGAACAAGCGGGAGCAGTTTAAATTAGAGCAGAAATGGGCAGTGCGATCGCGCGACTTTTACCGAGCAATCTTGGACACTCAGCCCCAGATTGTTCACTTCTTTGGACACGGTGCTGGCGAAGATGGCATTGTGCTGGAGGATGACACGGGGCAAATAGCGTTTGTGCAGGCAGATGCGCTGGCGGGTATGTTTAAGCTATTCGCTAGAAAAGGGGTTGAGTGTGTTCTGCTGAATGCTTGTTATTCAGAGGTGCAAGCAGAAGCGATTAGCCAACACATTGAGTATGTGATTGGCATGAATCGGCAAATAGGAGACAAAGCAGCGATTAATTTTGCTGTGGCGTTTTACGATGCGCTAGCTGCTGGGGAAGAGATGGAGTTTGCTTATGAGTTGGGTTGCTCTCAGCTTTTTGGTTTAAAGGAACACGAAACTCCAGTCTTTAAAAGAAAATCGCTCAATAATCCTATTCCTGGGAAGACGACACGCCAGCGTATTTTTATTAGCTACAAGCGCGATGTTGAGCCAGATCAACCAACCGCTTTACAAGTTTTTCAAGCGCTGTCGCCGCAGCACGAAGTCTTTATCGATCAGACGATGTTGGTAGGTACGCGCTGGGCTGAACGCATTGAAGGGGAAATTCGTCAAGCTGATTTTCTCATTGTTTTCCTTTCAGCGCGGTCAGTTTACAGCGAGATGGTAGAGCAAGAAATCCGGATGGCGCACGAAATGGCGCAATTGCAAGGAGGGCGTCCCGCTATTTTGCCGGTGCGTTTGGGATATCGAGAGCCGTTTCAGTATCCTCTGAGTGCTTACCTGAACAAGATCAACTGGGCTTTTTGGCAAGGTGAAGAGGATACACCACGGCTGATAGCAGAGTTGACACAAGCTATCTCAGGTGGCGAGTTGCCTTTTGATGCGGCGCAAGCCAAAGCTGCTTTACTTGAGACGAGTGAACCTTCACCGTTACCTCGACCTTTTGCTTCAGCACAGCCTGTGGCGTTGGAAATGCCAGAAGGGACGATGGACAGCGAATCTGCATTTTATGTGGAACGTCCATCGGATGCGATCGCCATTAGGACAATTGCACAGAAGGGAGTCACCATTGCGATTAAAGGACCGAGACAAGTTGGTAAGAGTTCGCTGTTGATTCGCGCAATTGAGGCTGCGGTGAACGCGGGTAAGCGAGTTGCTTTCTTGGATTTTCAACTGTTTGACAAATCCGCTTTAACAGATGCTGAACTTTTCTTTCAGCGGTTTTGTAGCTGGCTGACTTATGAATTGGATATGGAAGACAGAGTGGAGGAGTATTGGAAGACGCCCCTTGGTAACAGCCAGCGTTGCACCCGCTACGTTCAACGCCATATTTTAAAAGAGTTGGGCAAGACGCCTCTTGTTTTGGCAATGGATGAGGTGGATAAGGTTTTTGATGCTGACTTCCGCAATGATTTTTTTGGGATGTTGCGGAGTTGGCACAATAGCCGCGCCACCATACCGATTTGGAAGCAGCTGGATTTGACACTGGTGACTTCCACTGAACCTTATCAACTGATTGATGACCTCAACCAATCACCTTTTAATGTTGGGCAGGTGATTGAATTACAAGATTTTACACCAGAACAAGTGGCTGACCTCAATCACCGTCACGGTTCCCCCCTGAACCCCAGTGAGGAACGGCAATTGATAGTGCTGTTGGGTGGGCATCCTTACTTAGTGCGTCGGGCGCTTTACTTAGTTGCGAATCAGCAAATATCCACAACAGAGTTGTTTGCCAATGCGACGGCTGATAGTGGTCCTTTTGGCGATCATCTGCGTCGGCATCTCTCGCTGCTGCATGATAAAACAGAATTGATCCGAAGTTTGCTGCAAATCATTCGTCAGAATACCTGCGAAGATAAGCGCCTCTTTTGGCGGCTGCGGGGTGCGGGTTTGGTGCGCGAGGAAGGACGGACAGTTTTGCCACGCTGTCAGCTTTACGCCAACTATTTCCGGGAGAACTTGCGTGAGTAACCCAAGCATTTACACTGTTGGCGGGACTGTGCAAGCCAACCAAAATGGTGTTTACATTCCCCGCAAAGCCGATGAGGAATTGCTGACGCTGTGTCGGGAAAGGAAGTTTGCGTACATCCTCACATCACGCCAGATGGGCAAGTCGAGTTTGATGGTGCGGACTGCTGAACAACTGGCAGAAGAAGGAATTAAGACGGTTGTGATTGATTTGACGCAGGTGGGCGTGCAGGTGACTGCTGAACAATGGTATCTGGGGTTACTGACAATTATTGAAGGAAGCTTGATGCTAAATACAGATGTGGTGCAGTGGTGGCAAGAACGCTCTCATCTGGGTTTTACGCAGCGGTTGACTTCATTTTTTGAGGATGTGTTGCTGAAAGAAGTTGCCTCACCTGTAGTCATTTTTGTTGATGAAATTGATACGACACTCAGCTTAGATTTTACTGACGATTTTTTTGCCGCTATTCGCTATCTTTACGTTGCTCGCGCTTCAGATTCAGAATTTCACCGTCTTTCCTTTGTCCTGATTGGTGTCGCAACTCCGGGGGATTTGATACGCGATCCTAAGCGTACACCGTTTAATATTGGTCAGCGCGTTGACTTGACTGATTTCACCTTTGAGGAGGCAAAACCTCTGGGTAAGGGACTAGGGCTAGCAACTCAGGAAGTGCAACAGGTGCTGAGATGGATGCTGGAGTGGACGGGTGGACATCCATATTTATCGCAGCGGCTTTGTAATATTGTTAGTCAGCAGGATAAGAAAAGTTGGTCAAAAAGCGATGTTGACGGCTTGGTGAGTAGTACTTTCTTGGGTGTAATGAGTGAGCAAGATAACAACTTGCAGTTTGTGCGCGATATGTTGACTAAACGCGCACCTGATAAAGAAGGTGTTTTGAGTGTATATCGAGAGATTCGCCGGGGTAAGTCGGTTCTGGATGAGGAACAATCAATAGTTAAGTCTCATCTGAAGCTGTCGGGTGTGGTGCGGCGTGAGAACACTGCTTTGCAGGTGCGGAATCGAATTTATCGGCACGTGTTTGATTTAAAGTGGATCAATCAACATTTGGCGTTGAATTTGCGGGATGCTTGGGAGCGTTATAAACCGTTACTACCTTATCTTGCAGGAGGGTTAATATTTTCTGTGGCAATGGGCGCGATGGCGTTGTACGCTAACGCACAACGTCTGCGTGGTGAAGAAAGTGGCAGCAAAAACCTAGAAATTTTTATACAAAGTCTCACTTCTGAAAACCTGTTTACCTCAAATTTAAATTTTGAGGCTTTGATAGAAAGTTTGAAGTTAGGCAAACGAGTCAAACTTCCAGACAAGGATATAGAACCAAGTAACCGCATGAATGCCGTCGCCACTCTCCAGCAGATTGTTTATGGGATAAGGGAACGCAACCGACTGGAAGGGCATAGCGATTCTGTCACGAGCGTCGCATTCAGCCCGGATGGCAAGACGATTGCTTCTGCCAGTGATGACAAGACGGTACGGTTGTGGAATCTCAAGGGGGAGCAACTCAAAACCCTTTTGGGGCATAGCGGTTCTGTCACGAGCGTCGCATTCAGCCCGGATGGCAAGACGATTGCTTCTGGCAGTGATGACAAGACGGTACGGTTGTGGAATCTCAACGGGCAGCAACTCAAAACCCTCACTGGGCATAGCAGTTCTGTCTGGAGC
>Ga0209902_100244_pt1 | contig 83595 bp, 103 predicted proteins | sample FECB27metaG_FD_188304 | JGI IMG/M metagenome (GOLD analysis project Ga0209902, IMG submission 188304) | Cyanobacterial communities from the Joint Genome Institute, California, USA - FECB-27 (SPAdes) (version 2) | ecosystem: Environmental > Aquatic > Thermal springs > Hot (42-90C) > Microbial... | reverse complement strand
GCCCCGCCTTCAGGCCTGCGGCATGCGGAAGGTGAAGCGCGTCTCGGTTGCATCCGACGTCACGTCGATCCGCCCGCCATGCGCCTGGGCAATCTGCGAGGCGATGTAGAGCCCCAGCCCCAGGCCCTGTACCCGCGAGTTTGGGTTGGAGCGATAGAATGGCTGGAACAGCTGCGCCATCGCTTCGGGCGGGATTGGCGGGCCGGCATTGGCCACCGAAAGCTCGAGTTCGCCGGCGCGCAGCACGGCATCGACCCGTACCGGCTGATCGGCCGCCCCATGAGTGATGGCATTGGCCAACAGGTTCGAGAACATCTGCGCCAGCCGGGCGTGGTCGGCCTCAACCTCCGCGGCAGCATCGAGATGCAGCTCGATCTCGCGCTCCGGATAGCTGGTCCTCAGTTCTCCCACCACTTGCGCCAGGGTCGGCAGCAGCGGCTTCAGGCTGCGGTTGAGCTGCAGCCCGCCACCCAGCCGGCCGCGGGCAAAATCCATCACATTGTCGATCAGCCCGCTCATCCGCAGCACGCTGCCACGGATCAGTCCGATGACCCGCTGCGATTTCTCGCTCTGCGGTTCGCGCATCAACAGGTTCGTGCCGCCGTCGATGGCGGCCAGCGGGTTGCGCAGGTCGTGCCCGAGCACGGCGATGAACTGCTCGCGCAGCTCGGCCGCCTCGTGCTCGGCCAGCAGCAGGCCTTTCGACAGCCGGGTTTCGGCCTGTGCGGTCTCGGTGGCGTCGACCAGCTCGCGCTCATAGCGGCGCCGCTCGGTGGCCCGAAACACCGTCACCCGGGTGAACAGCAGTTCGCCTTCGGAATCGCGGCGCTCGGCGGCATTGGCGAGGACATGCAGCGGCGTGCCATCGGCGCGGATCAGGTCGAGCGCCACCTCGTCAAAATACCCTTGCATGCGCAGCAGCGGCGCGAAATGGGTTTCATAAAAGATCTGGCCGGCAGTGCTGAGCAGGTCGCGCAGGCGCTTGCCGACAAGCGCGTCGGGCGCGATGCCGAGCCAGCGCGACAGGGTCTGGTTGGATTTGACGATCCGCCCGTCGCGGCCGAGCGAGAGATAGCCGCACGGGGCATTCTCGTAGAGATCTTCGAGGTCTTCGGCAGCCGGCCCTGGCATCGTTCAGATGAAATCCCGGATCGCCGCAATCACTTCGGCGGGCGCGCTGAGATTGGGGCAGTGGCCAGTCGCTTGCAGGATCTTCATTTCGCTCCCGGGAATATTGTCGCGCACATAGGCGCCCACTGCCTCTGACGCGATGATATCATCGCTGCATTGCAGGATCAGCGTGCGGGCGGTCACCTTTGCGAGGTCGGCGCGGTTATCGGCGGTGAACGTGGTGCGGGCGAACTGCCGGGCGATCGCCGGATCGGTGCGGCAGAAGCTGTTGGTCAGATCCTCCCCCAGTTCCGGGCGATCGGCATTGCCCATGATCGCGGGGGCCATTGCCGCCGACCAGCCCATATGGTTGTCGGCGAGCGAGGCCAGCAGCTCCTCGATCTGCTGGGCGGTGAAGCCGCCATGATAGCCTTCGGCATCGATGTAGCGCGGCGAGGGGCCGACCAGCACCAGGCTCTCGAACATCTCGGGCGCCTTGAGCGAGGCGAGGACGCCGATCATGGCGCTGACCGAGTGGCCGACGAACACGCCGCCCCCGACGCCGAGGGCCCGGCCGATTTCCACGAGGTCGTCGGCATAACCCTCGAGTGTGGAATACTTGCCGGCATCATAGGCCGACAGGTCGGACTTGCCGGCGCCGACATGATCGAACAGCACGGTGAGATGGTCGGCCTCGAAGGCGGGGGCCACGAAGCGCCACATGTTCTGGTCGCAACCGAACCCATGCGCAAAGATCATCGGCTTCAGGCCCGCACCGGCGGTAACGACGTGATTGCGAAAGATAACGGTCAATCGAGGCTCCGACTGGGCGCGCGGACTGGCCGCCGCAGGCTTAACGCGGCGGGAGCCGAAAGGATCACGGCCGGGCGCGAGTCATTGTGTTCACGAGTTACGTCCCGTGAAGGATCGATCGGGGCCGCTGGGAGTTGATGCTGACTTACCCTTGAGGTGATGTCGTGACACATGCTGTTTCAGTGCTGGTAGTCGAAGACGAAGCGCTGATCCGCATGGATATTGCCGATCAGCTGGAGCGCGAAGGGTTTTTCGTCTTCGAGGCCGCCAATGCCGACCAGGCTATCGTCGTGCTCAATGCCGAGCCGAGCGTGCGCATCATGTTCACCGATATCGACATGCCCGGCAGCATGGATGGCCTGAAGCTGGCCGCCGCGGTCAGGAAGCGCTTTCCACCGGTACAGATCATCGTCACCTCGGGACATCGGATGGTCGAGATCAACGAAATGCCCGATGGTAGCGTGTTCTTCGGCAAGCCCTACCAGCACGCCGCAGTGATGGCGTCGATGCGCCAGTTGCTTGCCGCGCCGCCGCGCTAAAGCCGCTGCAGCACCATGCAATCGAGCACCGCCCACAGGTGGATGCTGGCGCCCAGCACCACGAAGCAGTGCCAGATCACGTTGTGGAAATGCAGACGCTCCCACAGGTGGAAGATGATGCCGGAGCAATAGGCGACGCCCCCGGCGATGATCAGCAGCAGCGTGCTCGCGGGCAAAACGCTGGCCAGCGACTGGAAGATCAGCACACCGCTCCAGCCGATGCCCAGATAGAGCAGCAGCGCCAGCCGACCGAAATGCTGCGGCACGATCAGCTTCAGCGCAATGCCGATCAGCGCCGCGCTCCATACCGCAATCAGCATCACCGTGCCCGCAGGGGTGTCGCCGAGCAAAGCGAGGAGCGGCGTGTAAGTGCCGGCGATGAGGAGGAAGATGGCAGCCTGGTCGAAACGGGCGAGGAGCCGCTTCAGCGGCGCGACCGGCGCCAGGTTGAAAGCGAGGGAGATGCTGAGCACCAGCAGCAGCGAGGCGACATAGACGCCGAGCGCCAGGGCGCTCTCAATGCCGCTGCTGGCGACGAGAAGGCCGCCGAGCCCCAGAGCGACGAGCAGCCCGATCCCGTGGATCACCGCATCGCCGATCAGTTCCAGCCGGGAATAGGGTTTGCCGCGATGCCACCAGGTGCGATCGGGGTAGGGGGTTAAGGTGATCATTGGCACGCCTCGCTGTGACAAGCTCAACGTGCCCGGGCCCCACCTGATCCATCGTCCATTGAATCTATTGCAACGTAGGCGACGGAACGCATGCCAGCCGACCCCGTTTGTCTCGCACACCAGCCAGGTGGGCTTCACGCGAGTTTGGCATGATCTACTTCTTCGACGTACGCGACGGGGACGACCTTTCGCCTGACGACACCGGCATAGACCTCCCCGATCCTGCCGCCGCCAAGCTGCAGGCGACGCTTGCCCTGACCGAGATGGCGCGAGATGACCTGCCGTCCAATGGCGACGAGCGGAAGCTCTCCATTCACGTGCGCACCGCCGAGGGGCCACAGTTCGACGTGTCGCTCGATTACGAGTTGCAAGTGACGAGCGGCCAAACCCCAGACCAGGACTAGCATGGCCCAGATAGACCCAGACGCCTTCAACCCGTTCTTTTCCATGGTGTCGGTCAGGGACGATCTGACCGACGAAGAGCACAACGCCATTCTCGCGGCCGCCGGTGCGTCGCGGCGCTTCGCGGCGGGCAAGGATATCGTCACCCAGGGCGATCGCCCCGGCTTTAGCACGCTGGTGGTCAAGGGCATGACGGCGCGCTATTCGACCGTCGAGGACGGCGGGCGGCAGATCACCGGCCTTCATATCGCCGGGGATTTTGTCGACCTCCACTCGTTCCCGCTACAGCTAATGGACCACTCGGTCACCGCCATCACGCCATGCGAGGTGGTGACGTTTCCGCACCAGCAGCTCATGCACATCACCGAGTACTATCCGCACCTGACGCGCGTACTGTGGCTGCTGACGCTGCTCGACGGCGCCATCCACCGCCAGTGGATGGTGACCAAGGGCCGGCTCACCGCCGACGAACAGATGGCGCACCTGTTCTGCGAGCAGTTCGTGAGAGCCCAGATGGCGGGCCTCGCGAACGCCCAGACCTATCCGTTTCCGCTGACCCAGGCGCAGTTCGGCGATGCCTTGGGGCTATCGATCGTCCACACCAACCGCACGCTGCAGCGGCTGCGGCGAACCGGGGCGCTCGAATGGGAAGACGGCGTGGTCGAGATCTTCGACTGGCCGCAATTGCGCGAGCTGGGCCAGTTCGACCCGACTTACCTGCATCTCGAGAAACTGCGGCGCTAGTCGAGGCCAGCGATGCCGGTGCCTCGACGTTCAGTCCTTCGCGGGCTTGGTGAGCCCGGGCTGTTCCTGTTTGGAGCCATCGGGGCGACGGCCCAGATCGTCGATATTGTCGTCCATTTGCTGGCCCGCGCCACTCTCGATTGGTTCCGGCCTCGGCTTCGGCTTGTCCTTGCTCATTTCAGGTCCTTTCGGGGCAATGCTGCAATCGAAAAACACTCGCCGCACCCGACGGATGCGGCGACCAATTGTAAGGGCTTCCCGCTCTTGCTGGCGTTGAACCTCAGGTCCAAACGTCGGTTGCGGGGGGTCGTTCCGCCTCAGGTCGCAGAGCGTTGCCCCGCTGCGGGACCCCTTCTCGCGGTTGCCTCGAGCTGGTCGATCATCCTCCGAAAGGCGGCGTCGACGTCGAGCAGGCGGCTATGCTCGGGCTCGCCCTTGATCGCCGCGCGGAATTCGCTGTGCCGGCGACGGATCTCGGCGAGCAGGGCGCCGGCCTCGAGCTGCGCGAGGCCCCGATCGTCCTGCGTGCTGTAGAATGACTCGGCGAGGCCGCGGAGCCGCGCCGCCTTGCCGTTCCAGCGCTGCAGGTCCCCGATAAACGGTTTGAGCGTGCCATCGGCGCGCCTTCTTTCCAGCACGCTGGTCTGGGCGTTCCGGTGCTGCATGGTGTCGGTAGCCGGCACGGATGGTTCTCCGTCGAGAGGCCTTGAAGTCATTCGGCCTGGTAGGCGCTCTTTGCGGGAACCAGCCCCGCCACGGCGGCGAGGAGGTCCTGGTCGCTGAAGGGTTTGGGCATGACCCTGGCATCGGGAAAGTGCTCGGACACCTCCTCGACGCTGGCGGCGGTACAGAAGACGAAGGGGATGCCCTCTTGCCTGAGCCTTGCCACCAGGCCCTCCGGCTCGGCGTGCTGCAGGCGGAAATCGATCACCGCCAGGTGAATCCGCTGCTCCGCCAGAAGCGCGAACGCCTCGTCGATATCGGTGGCAATGGTTACCCGGTAGCCCGCACCAAGCAGCGGCGCCTCGATGACCGAGGCGATGAGATAGTTGGTTTCGACGACCATGGCCGTCAGGCCGGGTAATTGGTGTATCATGTGTGCGCCAAACGCAGGAGGACCCATCCACCCGGTGGTGGATCGGCAGGCTCGATGCGCTTCGCCAGGACGCCCGGTTGCAGCAAGACTAGTGGTGCCCTGAGGGCACCGGCTCGACCGGTCAATGGACCCTAGGGCCATCGGCGTCCCGGCGCATTAAGAAAAGACATGTCGTCGGAACTTGCCCCGCACAGGTGGGTTACCTTCGCACCTCGGAGGATCACCCGTGGCAAAGCTTCCCAAGCGCTCGTCCAGAAAACCCGCAGCGAAACCCGAAGGGCAAGCCTCGCCCGACATCAGCGATCTCAGCAAGCCTGCCAAGCCTCGACCGACCGACTGGCCGCCGGCGGCGCGGCCCAAGGGTTAGGCGCATGTTGTCGGCCGCATACCAGCGCGGTTCAGGTAGCGAGAACGCTTGGCTCGGCGGTCACTGCCACCGCCGGCCTGGCGAGGGCGGCTGCGCCTAATGTGCTGGTGATGGCCGCAGCGAGATCCTGCTGACTGAACGGCTTGGAAAGCCGAGGCAGGTCGCGCGCCGCGCTGTCGCTGAGTTCGGCATAGCCGGTGGCAACAAGGATGGGGATATGCGGCCAGGCGGCCTGCACCTTCTGGGCCAATTCTGCGCCGGTCATTTTCGGCATGCCCTGGTCGGTGATCAGCAGGTCCACTGTTTGCCGCTCCAGCGCCTCGAGGGCCTCGCGGCCCGAATGAGCCTCCACCACCTCATGGCCAAGCTCCTGCAGCATTGCCATGGTGTTCATCAGTACCAGCGCATCGTCATCTACTGCGAGGACGCGCAGGACCTGCCGACCGTCCATGGGGCGAGAGGCCGGAGGGGCGACCGCAGTGTCGGCCTCGGCGTCCGTCACCGGCAGCCAGATCGAGGCGGTGGTGCCGCTACCAGGCTCGCTCTGCAGTTCGAGATAACCACCCGATTGCTGGGCGAGGCCATGCACCATCGAAAGCCCGAGGCCGGTCCCTTTGCCGATCCCCTTGGTGGTAAAGAACGGTTCGGTCGCCTTGGCGAGGGTATCGGCATCCATCCCCTCGCCCTCGTCGGCCACGCTGAAGACGACGTAATTTCCCGGGCGGTCACTTGCCTTGTGGCGGGCGGTGATGCGCACTGTGCCGCCATCGGGCATGGCATCGCGCGCGTTCACCACCAGATTGAGGATCGCTGCCTCCAGCTGCGAGATATCGGTGCGTACTGCCGGCAGGTTCTCGGGAACCTCGGTGCGGATCAGGATGGCCGGCCCCAGCGAGCGCTCCAGCAGGTCGCTCATGCCCTCGACCGTTGTCTTGAGGTTGACCGCCCCCATCTTGAGTTCCTGCCGGCGGGCAAAGGCCAGCATGCGCTGGGTCAGCCCGGCGCCGCGGCGCGCCCCCTTCAGGGCGTTGTCGATGAACGGGCTTATGTTGGGGTCGGCATTCATCCGGCGCTGGACGATTTCGAGGCTGCCGATGATCGCCATCAGCAGGTTGTTGAAATCGTGCGCCACGCCGCCGGTCAGCTGGCCGATCGACTCGATCTTCTGCGATTGGAACAGCGCCTCGCGGGCGCGTTCGAGTTCCTGCTGGGTCTGGTGGCGTTCGGTCAGGTCGCGGGTGATCTTGGCAAAGCCGACAAGGTTGCCGTCGGGATCGAGGATGCGGTCGATGACGACATGCGCCCAGAACTGGCTGCCATCCTTGCGGACACGCCATCCCTCATCTTCGAAGCGGCCCTCGTCCGCAGCGCGGCGCAGGTTGATCTCCGGCCGGCCGACGGCCCGATCCGCGTCGGTGTAGAAGATTTCGAAGTTCCTGCCGATGATTTCGCTGGACTGATAGCCCTTGAAGCGTTGCGCCCCGGCGTTCCAGTTGGCCACGATCCCGGTGGGGTCGAGCATGTAAATCGCATAGTCGCTGATCGCCTCGACCAGCAGGCGATAGCGCCCATCGTCGGTGAGTGATGCATCGAAATTGTGAGAATTGTTCATCCAGCCCGCCCGCCGACAACAATGTCGGTCGGTAGGAACTTGCGGCGAGGGCTTTGGTTGCCCACCAATGAAAGGGACCCCGACCTTTGCGGGCCGAGATCCCTTTGGTGCACAACGATAGGGGCGTATCGCCGTGGCATGATGAATCCAGGGGGATGGGCTCATCGTCCGCGTGGTGCGGATAAGCAGATAATGCCGTGGGCAAGCGTCGGTTCCCTGCGCGGCGAAACTCTTCGATTGGAGCCTCACGCACCAGCATGAGCCGCCTGGTTTATGACAGGTAGCGGCGAAGCAGCAGCGTGCATAGGTGGGTGGCGGCGGGACAGCAGCGTCGATAGCCGTGCTTCGGCCATCCACCAACTCTGCTGCCGTCGGGCATAGGCAGCCGCTGCTGTCGCATGTCTCGACCGAAAGGCCCTCTCGCGCTGGCGCCACAGGTTGACCTCCCGCAGCGCCACCAGCACGCCGGACTTGCCATTCGGCTTAACCCAGATCGGCGGAAGCTGCGTGACCATGGAGGTGCCTCACTGATAGAATGGAGCGACCCGGCGTGCATCCTGACATGCAGCAATGCCCGCCGGATCTTGGCTCCCGGAAGGGGTCCGGGAGTTTTTGGGATAGCGCCCGCTAGCGGCGCCAACCATTGCAGTTAGTTCAGGCGGTCGAGATAGCGGCAGGTTCGGATCGTCTCGCGCTCCGAGCCGTACTCGAAGATGGCCCGGCGGTCGTTCGGGCCGTCGTTTCGCTCGGCAACGCGGCGTGACAGGATCTGGGCGCGCTGCACATCGGCATCCCGGCCGGCAGCCACGTCGTCGCGGCTGAAGAAAGTGACAAGGCAGACTACGTCACCACGATCGCGGCCGGGGCGGCCCATCATAAAGCCGTCGCGGAAGCCAAACAGGCCGTTGCCAAAGCCAAACCCGAACCGCACGTTGACGTCGGGCGCGCGGCCGATGAGCCGCGGATATCCGTCGTCATCGTCGAAGTTTCTGGCAACCTCTACACCGCCATCGGCTGCATTGTAGTAGTCGTCGGCGTTGCCGTTGTCGGCGAGCAGCTTGGCCGAGACCCAGCCATCCGGGCCTGAATGGTCGATCCGGCACCAGCCATTCGCCGCGCACTCGGTCACCGTGACGCTTTCGCCCGCCGCCAGCGTGTCGACGACGCCGAACGAAGCTCCCGGCCCCGAACGGACATTGGCGCCACTGACGGCCTCAGCCGCTATGGCGCCGGTCGATAGCAGCCCGATGAGGAGGGCCGAGCCGAAGAGTGGAGGAAGTTTCATCACAGCGCATCCTTCTTTAATGAGGTCTTGTCCGCCGCGACGACTTAACTTCGAAGCAAGCTGGCAGTTCCGCTCGGAGAAGGCTTATTCGGCGTGCCCGCTGGGTGGCGGCAGCACTCGTTCGCAGCAGCTTTCGGATGGGTTCCATCACCGGTTCGCTAGCGCCAGCCCAGCAGCAGAGCGACCGGAGTCACGACCGCCGCCAGCACCAGAATCCAGAACAGCAGCGTCATCATGGCGTCGGCGACGCGGACTGGCTTCAGTTTTGCTCATCCTGCTGATGGACACCCCATGTCGCCGCTTGCGTGGGTGGAGGCTCGGAAGGGCCGCGAGCCGATACGATCTGCAACTGGTCGATCAGCCGCCGAAACGCCGCATCGGCATCGTCGAGCCGGCTGTGCGGCGGCTCGCCCCTGATCGCGGCATGCAGTTCGGTATGGCGCCGCCGGATCTCGGCGAGCAGCGCGCCGCTTTCGAGGCGAGCCAGAGCCCGGTCCTCTTCACTGCTGTAGAACGAATCCACCAGGGCGCGGAGGCGCGCTGCCTTGGCGTTCCAGCCTTGCAGGGCGCCGATGAACGGCCTCAGCGTGTCGTTGGCCCGCCGCTGCTCCAGCACGCTGATCTGGGCGTTGCGTTGGCGCGTCGTGTTGTAGCTTTGCATGGGATCTCTCCGTCGAATTGAAGCTCAGGCGCCTACATACGAGCCGCGGTCGGACACCAGGGCGGCGACCGCCGTGAGCAGTTCCTGATCGCTGAAGGGCTTCAGCATCACCCGCGTGTTGGGGAAGTGCTCGAATACCTCCTCGACACTCGCCGCGGTGCAGAAAATGAAGGGGATGCCCCGTTGTCGCAGCAAGGCAACCAGTCCTTCCGGCTCGCCGTGCTGCAGGCGGAAGTCGATCAGTGCCAGACCGATGTCGCGGGTATCGAGCAGCGCGAACGCTTCGTCAGGGTCGGCAGCAATCGCCACCTGGTAGCCGGCGCTGAGCAGTGGGGCCTCAATCACCGAGGCAATCAGGTAGTTCGTCTCCACGACGAGCGCCGTGGAAGGAGGCGAGTGAGGGATCATGTCACTTTGTAAACGCATGAGGACCATCCACCCGATGATGGAACGGCAGGCTCGACGCGCTTTGCCAGAACGCCCGGAAGCAGCGAGATCAAAGGTACCGGTGAGGCGCCTGCTCGTCCGGCTTGCAAGTATCCTAGCCGGGTCATCGAGGCCGGACATTTACAAATGACATATCGGCGATACCGGAGAGAACGGGGCGGTGGTTTTGATTGCCCCGAGCGGTCAAGCGAAGGGCCGGCATTGTGGAGCCATCGGTGCGGGCCGAGATTGAGACAAAGGCCGGGGGGACGTCGCCTGACCCCTAGCCGACTGAGCGCCGGACCCCACTGCGCCTCCCATTCGGGATCCGTCCCTTCATGGCTGGATGTCGTTAGGTTCGATCACCTGCGAAGCTAATGCCGTGTCCCGGGCAGCCACGCGTTGGGATTATTTCGGCTGAGCAGAATATTACTGCCGCCGTGGGAGAATTGCTGGTGGCACGACCGTTAGTTTGGGAACCGAGGGGGCCTGGACAGGTTGACTTCGCTCATTAAGTGCGAGGCGTGTTCATGTCGAAATTTCCTCACAAGCCACCAGCCCCCAGCGTGCGCTTTACGCTCGGCGGCGCCCTCGCGTGGGCCAAGGCCCAATCGGAAACTCAACCACCGTCGCAGCAGCAAGTAGCGATGGAACTGATTGCCAAGCTCGATCTGCCCGAGCCGCTCAAGGTGCGCCTGCGAGAACTCCACAGCATTGAGGATAACTGAGATGGCGATCATGCTGCAGTTCACCCGCCATACCAAAGCCGAGACGGTGGTGGCGAAATCCGTCGCCGTCGTGAAAGCAGCGCGGCCTGCCGGCAGCGGCATCAGCCGCGATGAACTGTTGGACCTCCTGCTCGAAATCCTCGATGGACCCGAGGCTCTGGAAGTCTACAACCGGGTGATGCAAACCTATTGACGAGCAGCAATGGCCGGCCCCGGCCCCAGTGTCGCGAACGAAGTTCGTGTGGTGAATCTAGACCAGTTGACCACGGAGCGATCGGCAAGCGGATCTTCTTCTATCTTCATGCCTTACTTGGCGCCGGCTGGAACAGCGAGCCGGCGCACCAATGCAGCCTGTGTGCCCAACCTCAGGGACGTAGAAGTGCCGGTGGCGTTTGCGGCGGACCCACCGGCACCTGAGCGTCATCGGCCAAGGCTAGGCGCAGCGGTTTGCCCGATGACACCCATTCCGCTAGTGGCGACCCGACAGGCATCCTGTATGCAGCGATGCCCGTCGGATCTGGCTCCCGGACCAAGGGGCCGGAAGCGGTCGGGACTGTGCCCGATACTTGAGCGCGCGCCTACCGCGCTACGATGGCCCGAAGGGGCTCTGAGGGATGCCACTGACAATATGTGGGTAAAGGTCGGCGCCGGCAGCGCGGCCAGCGGACCTGGCGTTTTGGGGACTCGCGACGCCACCGGCACCGATCTGGCGATATTCAGATCTTCGGCGCGCATGTCAGGCAAGCGGGAGATGCAACTGGGCTTCCGGATGGTCTTCACTGACGTGGCCGCCGCAACCTTCGCGGCCGTATCTGCTGCGAAACCGATCCCGATGACCGTCATCGTTCCGGAGATGGCGACGACTGATGGGAAAGTACCCGCGGAAATCAATGCGCTTGCCATTTTGCACCTCTTGGGAGGTGTCGGCGCCACCCCAATGGGCGGCACACCATAGGGGGCGCCGACTGGTCTTGTTTCCTGCACCGTGACGCGGCGTATCGGTGCAGTTTGCCGACACTACCAGACACTGTCTGACGTCCGACTGAGTGCGAGCGTCAGCGAAATTGCAGTTCCCGCAGCCTCGGACGGGAACCGCCGCACAAGCGCGCGGTTTATGACGCGGAATGGGGAGGTGGGAGTGGTCGCTGCCTATCAGTTGCTGGTCCATGTCGCTGTCGCGACACTACTGCTGGCTCTCGCCATTTATGCACCGCTACTGTTCAAGAAGGGGCTGCCCCGGTGGGCAGAAATTGGCGCTGTGGCTATAGGCGCAACCCTGGCGGGCGGGGTGATCTATGCCCTGTTGACCGGGCACTGGCCCTTGAGAGGCTGATCTTGTTCAGGCGACAAGTGAGGGATCGGCCAGTGCCGGTCCCGCCGATGTATCGAAGGCCAGCCGAACTGAGAAGGCTGCGTCGTTGCCGTGCCTCACCCGGATGATGAGTTCTTTCGACGGGCCATCGGCCGGCAGCAATTCACGGGCAAGCTCGGTCAGTGCCAGCACCGCCTGGTGACGGGCCCTTCGGTCGCTAGCGCATTCCACGCCAACGTCGTCTCGGGCCCAGCCCGCGCCATCGAAAATGTCGAAGTAGTACCGCATGATAGCCTCCACCAGTCACGGAATACGTGGCACGAGAAGCTTGGTTGCAATCATGCCCTCCGCGTTTGAACACGAACTGTTGCAGCTAAGGAAAAGGGCGGTATGGTGCAGCTCGATGCATGGGCCATGGCAGACGGCGGATGATCCGGCCTGGGGAGGAGCATCGTGCTTAGGGGGAGGTACGGCATTGGATGGATGATCGTCGCGTGGCTTGTGACCGTCGCGCTCATCGCAGCCGGTATCTATCTGGTCGGCAACCTTACCCACCTGTTTGGCGGCTAAGCTCCAGTCCCTCAGCCCCGTATCAGATTATCGAGGGCCGCAAGATAGTCGACGACAGCAGGCATTTCACGGATGTCATCCATCTCAAGAATGAACGCCTGACGGGTCATCTCCATCTCTCTTCGCAAAGCGGCCAGCTGCATTTCGCCGGCAGCCAGTGCGTCCGCCGTTTGATGGCGAGAGTTGTGCATGGCGCGCAACTGCAGCGACTTGCTCCGCCAGCGCTTCAGGTCAGGCAGGTAAGGTGCAACCCTCTCCCTTGCCAGCTTCCGCTGAGTGATCAGCGGACTCATGACGCGCGAGGGTGACGAGTTTTCTTCGTACATTTTGAGGCTCCCGTTGCGGCCTCAAACTTCCGTAGGGTCAGCAGGTTCCGTCGTTGTCGAGGGCCGACAGCGTCGGAACCAAATCGCATTCCTGAGGTTGGAATCTGGCCTGAGGTTGCCCCTCCCTGGCCTCGGGCCCTGTGTGCCGCCGGGCCCCGCTCTCCCTCCCAGCTGGGTCCGGCTTACACAGCCAAAGCCAGGCCATAAGTCAGGCCTCACCAAGCTGGACTTACCGCCGGCGCTGCGAGCACCCTCAAGGATTCCTCCCGCGCCTATAGCCCCAGCTGTCCATCGGTCGGCAGGGATAGAGAAGGGCGGGGTGAGGGTGTGCGCCAGACCGCCGGCCCTTCCCAGCTCCGGAGAGGGAACAGGCTCGCTCTCCAACCGTTGTGAGGTCTCAACGGAGGTCGCGCAAATTGGCAGCTCGAGCAATCTGGAAGGGTGTCATCAAGATCGCGGAGATCGTGTGCCCGGTGTCGATGTACGCAGCCGCGTCGCAGTCGGAGCGCATCTCGCTCCACATGGTCAATCGGAGCACCGGAAACCGCCTCAAGCGGCTCTATGTCGATGAGAAAACGGACAAGCCGGTCGAGCACGAGGACCAGGTGAAGGGCTACGAGACCGGCGATGGCCAATACGTGGTGCTCGAGCCCGAGGAGATCGCAGCCGCGGTGCCGAACAGTGACAAGGCTCTCACGGTCGACCAATTCATTGCCTGCAACAAAATCGAGCCCACCTACTTTGACAAACCCTATTACCTGCTGCCGACCACCGACATTGGGAACGAAACCTTCGTCCTGATCCGCGAGGCGTTGCGAGAGCGAAAGGCGGCCGCAATCGCGCACGCCGTGTTGTTCCGGCGGCTGAGGCCGGTTCTGATCCGTGCACACCACGACGGGTTGATCGCAACTACGCTGAACTTCGACTACGAGGTCCGTTCCGCGTCCGACGCCTTCAAAGGGATCAAGAAGAGCAAGATCGAGCCGGAAATGCTCGATCTGGCCAAGCATATTCTGAAGACGAAGGCCGGCGAGTTCGACCCGAGCAAGTTCGACGATCGCTACGAGGAGGCTCTGGCCGATCTGGTGCAGGCCAAGATCAACGGCAAGAAGATTGTGCCACTTCGTCCTCCCAAGCCAACGAAGAAGAACGACCTGCTTGAGGCGCTACGGCTCAGCGCCGGCGCCAAGGGCGAGTCGGCGCCGCGTCGTTCTGCCAGCAAGTCGAAAACGAACAAGACTGCGCCAGCTAAGAAAACTGCTCCCGCACAGCGAAAGGCGGGTTAGCGCCCGCCTTTGGCTTGCTGACCGGGCCTGTTCTCCAGGCTCTTCTTCAAAGCGGCCATGAGATTGATGACATTGGTGGGAGCTTCGGGCTCGGCCTCGGCCTCGGCCTTTGCAGGCTTCGATTTCCGCTTAGGCGACTCCTTGGCCTTGATGATCTCTTTGAGCTTGGCCTGCACGGGGTCTTTGACCATGTCCTTGTTCCAGGCGGCTGTGCGCTCCTCGATGATCTTCTCGACCATGCTGAGCATTTCCTTGTCGGGTTTTGCCTCGTCGACCTTCTCGAAATACTCGTCTTCATCCCGCACTTCGTCGCCGAAGCGGAGCGTCCAGAGCAATATGCCGGTATCCCAGGGCTGCAGCATCACTGCGCGCTCGCGATTGCCGAGGACGAGGCGAGAGATACCCACCACGTTCTGTTCGGCCATCGCCTCGCGAATGACGGAAAAAGCCTCTTCACCGACCTCATCGGCCGGCACCACGAAATAGGGCGTGTCGAAATAGGTCCACTCCACGGTATCGGCCTCGACAAATTCGTCGATGTCGATGGTGCGGACGCTGTCGAGTTTGACGGCGTCGAGTTCCTCATCCTCAAGGATCACGAACTCGTCTTCGGCCTTCTCGTACGCCTTCACCTGGTGATCGTCATCCACCGTCCGCCCGGTCTCGGCGTCGACGTACCGGGTGTAGATCCGGTCACCGGTGGTGCGGTTGAGAGTGTGGAAGCGAACGCGGTTGCCCTCTGTGGTCGCCGGCGAGAGCGTCACTGCGCACGTCACCAACGACAGCTTCAGGTAGCCTTTCCAGTATGGTCGAACTGCCACGATCACCTCCGTCGAATAACGAGGGCAACGCCTTATGCGCACGGTTGTTCCGATGGGAGCGGTCGTAGAGCCTCACGACTTGCGAAACGCGTTAGGGCAGCGACGGGTGAGCAGGAGAGCCCGACGACTCTTCTTGTCGTAGCGGGTCGCAAGCTGGGGGACCAAGGGCACTCCCTGCACAAAGCGAAGCGATGCCCACCGCTAGTTCTGCTCGTCTTGCTGATGCACGCCCCACGTTGCCGAGCGTTCGCGGTCCTCATCGAAGATCGCTTCCTTCGTCATACGTGGCAGCTTCTCATGCACGGGCGGGGTTCGTGCAGTATTCTTCAGCTTCGGTGGAATCCGCGGGGACGGGAAACGGTCCTCCGAGTATGCCTTGGACATGGTGTCCTCCCAAGGAAAGGCCCGCCCCTAAAAAGGAGCGGGCCGGCGGGTGTTTACTTGTCGTTCTTGTGGCTCTGGCGACCGGCTTCGGCATGCTGCTCCCGGGTGCCGCCCTGCGTGCCGGACGACGATTTCTCGCCGGCGGAGCCTTTAGACTGAGAGCTGCCAGACTTGTTTCCGTTACCGGACGAGTTGCCGTTGCCCGATGACTTGTTGCCGCTTGAACTCTGCTGGTTGGCCATTTTGTTTCTCCGCTAAGGATCATCCCTAGAACAAACCAACCTTGCCGTTTGAGCTTCGTTCCGGATCAAATTACTCGGAAGATTGTCATTTGATATTGACGACCGAAACGAACTTTCCTGCCGGGGGCCAAAGGAGCCGAACACGAACTCTCGTGAGCGCCGCGTTCTGGCGTCGATACGGTGAATCGATGCACAGGTCCCAGGCAGATCACTGATGATCGGGCCCGCAGGCGATGCGGCGACTGTTCAGTCGAGCCCGCGTTGAGCGGCAAACTCGGCAAGGAAGGATTCAAGCCGAAGCTTGAAATCGCCAAATTTGCCCGTTGGGTCCTCTGACGGTGCCGTCTTCAGGAAGTCCTCGAGCAGGGTTGCCGCCTGGGATTCCAAGTCGTCTAGCCGGCTGACGGCGCGGGACCGATGGAGGATGTGGAGGTTTGTGTCGCCGAGGGTGCGGAGAACTTCTAGAAAATCGAGACGAAGACTGTGTAGGCGGGTGGCAAAGGGTTTGATCGACGTCGAGGCGAATAACGATTCCCGAAAATGGTTCTCGTGCATGTCGGCCCCCGCGACAGACACTACCGCACCCACCAGAGTCGAGTTGGTTGCATTTGATCAAGTTTGCGGGCAATTGCCGCGCTACTGGTTGGTGTTTGTACCCTGTTGGACAAACCCACCCGTTACGCATTGCTCAAGCGTGATGGACGACAGGTCCAGCTCGCCCGCCACCTCGGCATCGGATTTGAGCTTGTCCTCCGTGGTCTGATCCATGCTGGTCTCAGGCTCTTGCGTGCCGGTCGCACCTTGCTGAAGTTGCAACTCAGCACAGAGTTTCTCGACTGCCGCCACCTGATCGTCGGGGACCGCTTTGCCCTCGATGGTGCGATCCTGCGCAGACGCGCCCGACGAAACACCCATCAAGAATATTGCTGCAGCAATGCTCACCTTGGCCCAGTCCTGGGCTCGGACACGGCTCGTGATTGCCATGGTTGGATCTCCTCGTGGTCGGGAGCTTGAGAAACGTCGGCAGCGGACGTTGGTTCACACAACAGTTTAGGTCGGCGCTGGGGCATCAGTGGCTTGGAAACCCCGCCACCAGCGGGGGCTGTTCTACCTCGGTCTGCTCGGCTGAAAGATCCAGGCCAAGCTCTTCGGAAAGCTGCCGTTCGGCGCTCTCCCAGTAATGTTTATCTCGCCCTTCCGGTCGGCCGTCGGCCTCCCAGAGGGTGTAGGCGCGGTCCTTGATCTGTTCGTGGGTGGTCAGTGCAGACATGGAAATCTCCATCATTGATAGCGTGGGGACATCAGTGCCAAGCTTGCTACACCTTCGGACGGCTGATGCCAGCGGACGTCACCGCCGGCTTGACCGCGTGGCGCCAGTCTTCTTGCTGTCGTAGCGAACTTCGAGGTCCTGGCCGCCAGCGGCCATGGCGCGATCCAGCGAACGACCTCGGCTTGATTGAGTGGCGGGCATCATCGTCTCCTTTGGTTGCTTTGCGTTGCGAACGCAGAAAGAGCGGGATGGTTCAGCACTTGCCGACGGGATCGCTGAAGCCGTTATGGTGGGGAGGGATGATTTCAATCCGCGAGGGGTCGCGTGCAAGTTGCGGCATGGGATGTTGTTGGCGTTGAATGTTTCCGGTGCGGCGATCATGGTGAAGTACGGTCTTCCCCGGGAAGTACCGTTTGTCGGTCGCCACGACGCCGATCCGCTCATGGGTTATCTCGGCCGGCTGTTGTTCGGCAGCAGCGTTGCGATCCGCGTCGCGATTACTGCGACCAGCTAGAAACCCTCGATCAGGTGCAGAGGTACGAGGGATGTTCGAAGGATTCGAGCTCGATTTCGTCGATCTATCCGAGGCCCGCCTGAGGGTGCGTCATGGTGGAAAGGGGCCGCCGGTGCTGCTGTTGCATGGCCACCCGCGCACCCACATGACCTGGGGGCAGGTGGCGGATCGTCTTGCCCCATCCTTCAGCGTGGTGTGTCCCGACCTCAGGGGTTTCGGCCAATCGAGCCACCCCGCCGATGCGCCGGATCACGCCGGATCGTCGAAGCGGGCGAAGGCGCGTGACTGTATCGAGCTGATGGCGCGGCTGGGCCATGACAGGTTTGCCATCGTCGGCCATGACCGAGGCAGCTATGTCGCTTTTCGCGCGGCCCTGGATCACCCCGACAAGATCACAAAGCTGGCCGTGCTGGACGGCGTCCCTATCGTCGAGGCACTAGAACGGTGCGACGCCCGGTTTGCCGAGCTGTGGTGGCATTGGTTCTTCTTCGCGCAGCCGGAAAAACCGGAGCGCGCCATCCTCGCAGATCCCGTTGCGTGGTACGCGGCAACGCCCGAGTTCATGGGTGAAGAAGCCTACCGCGACTTCCGGTCCGCCACGTCGGATCCGGCCACCGTGCACGGCATGGTCGAAGACTATCGTGCCGGCCTGGGGATCGATCGAAGCCACGATGAGGCCGATCGCGCCGCGGGGCGAACCATAGCTTGTCCGACGCTGCACCTGTGGTCCAAACGCGACGACATGGAACTGCTATACGGCGATCCTCTCACGATCTGGCGACGCTGGGCGCCTGCGGTGACCGGCCACGCGATCGACAGTGGGCACCACATGGCCGAAGAAGCGCCGGACGAACTGGCGAGGGCTCTCCAGAGGTTCCTCAGGGACTGAGCCGGCTTCGGTTCGGCTTAGCCGCCGCCATAGCCGCCGATGATCGGCAGAATTTCTCCGGTGATGTAGCTCGACATCTGCGGGCTGGCGAGAAAGATATAGGCCGGCGCGATTTCTTCCGGTTGCGCCGGACGCTTCATCGGCACCTTTGAACCGAACTTGCTGACGTCATCGGCCTCCTTGTCGGAGGGATTGAGCGGGGTCCATACCGGCCCCGGCGCGACGCAGTTAACCCGGATATGCCGCTCCAACAATTGACCCGCGAGTGCACGGGTGAAGGCGTGGATGCCGCCCTTGGTCATGGAATAGTCGAGAAGCGCCGGGCTGCCCTCGATGCCGGTGACTGAGCCCGTGTTGATGATGGCCGACCCTGCCTTCATGACCTTGGCTGCCGCCTGGGCCATGAAGAAATAGCCATAAAGGTTGGTCTTCAACGTTTCGTCGAAGTGCTCTTCGCTTAGGTCCTCGATCCGTTTGGTATGGACCTGAAAGGCGGCGTTATTGACGAGCACGTCGAGGTGCCCGAACGCCGCCATCACCTGTTCAACCGCATCCTCGCAGAAGCTGCGATTGCGTACGTCGCCTTTGATCACGATCGCGTTCCGCCCCTCATTTTCGATGGCGGCCTTGGTCTCTGCCGCATCTCGGTCCTCGGAGAGATGCGCGATCACGACGTCGGCGCCCTCGCGGGCAAATAGCACGGCAACCGCCCGACCGATGCCGGAGTCGCCGCCGGTGATCAAAGCTACCTTTCCGGCGAGCTTCTTCGAGCCAAGATAGAACGGCGCGTCATAGAGCGGGGCGGGATCCAGTTTGAACTCGGCTCCCGGCTTGGGCTGATGCTGCTTCGGAAATGGCGGTTCAGGGTAGGGGCGGGCGCCCGCCTGCATGGCCACTTCCCGTTTTTTTGGGGTGGCGGCATCGGCTGTCGCGACCTCTGCCTGAATGTCCCGCTGCCGCTGAGCTGTAGCTTTGGATGCCATGGTGCTCTCCTTGATGCTGAGGAGGTCAACTTCGGCGAGCAGGGCAAGGTTGCCACGCGACATAAACCGACGTCGTCGCGTCAAGATCGCGATCACTGGTAATCGCGCCGGGCTGATCGCCCTCCCGCGGGCCCGCATCCAAATTCCATCAGGCACGTTATCGATGCCACCATGAAGCAAGCACCTTCCAGCCGCATCAGCGGACTGATTTACCGCCTCGCCGACTTCCTGTCGGACTGGCGGGGGTTCGTCGCCACGTTTGTGGCTTTGATGGTGGGCATCGGGATTGGGGCCGCAATGCAGTTCAATGAAGGCTTCATGTTCGCCTTCAATATCTTCCTGTCGGTCGCGGCTATCGTGATCAGCGGCGTTATTCTTGTCGCCGGCGCGCGCAGCGAGGCGGCCCTGCACGTCAAGCTCGACTACCTGATCGAACACTCGCCCGCCACCAACAAGGTCGTCGGGCTCGAGCACCTCGATGCGCGAGAGATCGAGGAAGAGCGAAAGCGCGTCGAGCAAGAAGCTGCGGAAGCCATCGACGACGCGATGGAAGACGCCGGCCTGAAGCGACACTGACCATCCCCTATGCGTGGGCCACTGGCCCAATCGAAGGATCCTCGGCAATGACTACACTCGCCACCTTCAACGTTAATGGCATCAATGGACGGTTGCCGGTGCTGCTGAGGTGGCTGGCCGAAACCGAGAGCGATGTAGTGTGCCTGCAGGAGCTGAAAACCTCTGACGAGAAGTTCCCCGAAGCTGCCATCACGGAGGCGGGGTTCCACTCGATCTGGCATGGACAAAAATCCTACAACGGGGTCGCCATCCTGGCTCGTGGGACCGCACCCATCGAGCGCCGCCGCGGCTTGCCCGGAGATCCAGACGATACTCACAGCCGCTATCTCGAGGCCCAGGTCGGTGATCTCATCGTCGGATGCCTTTACCTGCCCAATGGCAACCCCGCCCCCGGACCGAAATTCGAGTACAAGATGCGCTGGTTCGAACGCCTGCTCGACAATGCGCGGGCGCTGCTGGCGGCTGGCGCACCGACCGTGCTTTGTGGCGACTTCAACGTGGTGCCAACGGACATCGATGCAGTCGTGCCTGGCCGATGGGTTTGGGACGCGGTGATGTTCCCGGAAGCGCGAACAGCTTATGCGAGGCTCCTCGAACAGGGCTGGATCGACGCTCTCAGGGTCATCCACCCTGACAAGGGCATCTACACTTACTGGAATTTTTCATACCGAGGCGGCTACGACCGAAGCTCGGGCCTGCGGATGGACCACGTGCTGATCAGCCCGTCATTGCGTGGCTCGCTCCGCGACGCCGGTGTCGACGTCGAGACACGCGGTTGGGACAAGCCCAGTGACCACGCGCCGGCTTGGATAGAACTTACCGCTTGAGCGATGGAGACAGGTCCGAAGCTGGCACAGCCGGCGCGCCGTCGACCTCGCAATCAGGTGCCTTGAATGAGCACCCCGAGCGCAACGCCGATGGCGGCAGCGGCGATCATCAGGAACAGGAATGTCGGAAAAACCCACCATTGCAGCTTCGGTTCGTTCATTGCCTCACCCTGTGAGAAACCACGTGCCGAGCCAGGGCCGTCACCGAGGGGGTGGCGGCACCGCTGTGGGGCGAAGTAGTTTGTCGCGGTGCCGCCGTGCCGGATGAGGGTTTGATCAACCGAGCAGCAGCGTCATACCCTATATGCGGTGACGGGCCACTGACGTTGCTTTCAGCGAAATTGCAGGTTCGGCCAATGCGCGGTGATCACTGGATCATAGGAGGGCGCTCGTCGCCGGCAGGCTCGCCACTGCGTTCAAGGCGGTCGGCATCCCGTCATCCGGATGGGTGCCGCAACGGCGGCCAGATTAATCCTATGCGAGCATTTCGGTGGTATCAGCGAGATGCGAGCCACAAGGGTGGGAACGTATGTGGTTTGTTTCCAGAAAGATCGGGCGTGCCACCAAGCAGCGTTCGGCTGCCTATGTAGTAACGTACCGAATGCAGACTGGTACGGGCAGACTAGAGGTGAAATCCCAGGCGCAGGCTGCCGAACTGGTTCGAGAACTGCGTTTGGCCGGAGCTTCGGACATCGTCGTCTTTGATCCGGAGGAGCGGCAGACCACAATCGACGCGCGATCAAAGTGAACCACTCGTCTGCCTGCCGGGCGCCGAATTGGCGCGCCGCGACTGACCTGGTTTCACTGACAGTCGTGAAATTTCGCGCGCGAGGCCCGAGGCCGTAGCGGACTACTTCCAGCGAATTCGCCGTCCTAAGCGATGCGGCGGAACTGAGTGCCCGGAGCAGCCCCAAACTTGGCTTCGGGTGCTCAGCGCGGCAGAAAAATTTGGCGTGGCAAGCGCGGTCGTCCTGCCCGTGGAACTCGCCGGCATTGAGATCATTCTGGTCTCCTGCAAACCAGGAGATTGACTATGCGCGATGCCGTGCTCGCAGGACCAACCCCAGCTGAAATAGTTGCCTTGGTCAGGTTGGCCGAGCATGGGTCGGGTGTACCGCCCCACCTGACCCTGCCGCTGATTTCCAAGGGCTGGATCATGATCACAGCAGACGGCTCCGCTCTTCTCACGCTGGCGGGCAGGGTGCTGGTCGACCAGGCCCAGACCGTCGATATCGACAAGCTGGCAGGCACACCCGCGAACCTCACGGCATGGGGCGCACACCAGGTCGCCTGAACAAGCCACCAACTGCCGCTTGACCCTCAGTCAGGCGCTGGGCGGTTCCGGGGCGCAGGGTGGTCGACAGTCCTGGACACAGCTCCACATGGGCGCAAAGCCGCCGGCCGTGTTTCACCCTTCGAGCAACAAGGTTGCCGCCCCGACGTTCAAGTCGGCTGAGGAGGACCCGACATGGCCAATCAGCACCACTTCATCGTCAACCACCGCGATGACATCTGGCAGTACACATTCCGTGGAAGCATCTTCGCGCACTTTACTTCGCGCCAGGCGGCGATCGACGCGGCCATCGAAGCTGCACGCGCCACCAACGAGCCGTATGTGCAGGTGATCGTGCAGGATGCGGACATGAAGCAGGAGCTGGTGTGGCGCCCGGATGGCGACGAAGCGCCTTCCGCCTGAGCCGCCGCGTGGCGAGTCTGGTCGTCCTGGGTGTGTTTCGCTTTTTTCCGCCCCCGGCGGCGGTTTCGATCGGCATTGACGCCCGACATTGGCGCGACCTCTATTTGGTCAGCCTCACTGCCAATCAAATGTGAATTTCAGGCGTGCACGACTAAGGCACAGTGCCCCCTTTCGCCGGTCGCCGCCGGTGACTGTTGAGCCGGGAGCTTCGGGAGGAGTGCTGCCGGCTCATTTTTTTGCCGGAGGAAGCGAACGGCCTGGCCCGCTTGCAAGCTTGGATTTCGCTGTCGGGCGCATCTGCAACTATTGAGCGGTTAGTGTGATCGAGCCGGGCAGACCGCAATCGGTCGTGGCTTGTGCCCGTTTCAGACCGGGGCATATCGTCTTGAACTCCATCATCCCGGAGTCTCCCCATGTCCGAAAAGCCCTATGGCGCCCCCGGCGGTGCCCACAGTCTCAGCGTCGCTACCACCACCGTCGAAGAGGCGACCCGGCACGCTCTCGAGCTTCGAGCTCGTGACCGCGCCATCGAGGGGACCCATGGCTGGCGGGAACAGCAGCGAGTAGAAGCCGCGATTGCCAAGGCCAGGACAGCCAAGGAGCGCAAGCGGGCCAGAAATCCCTACTCGCAGAGTTAGAATGGAAACGGCCGGCGGATCACCATGGGCAGCGGGATGGCACCGCAGACAGTGCGCATCCCGTTGCCGCTCCCCGGCATCGTTCAAGCGGAACGTCTTGCGATCTCATCGGCGCGGTCCCGGCTGCCGCCGGCTTCGGCGATGATTTCCAGGGCGCGCTGCACGCTGATGCCGTGCTTATGGGCGAAGTCGTTCACTTCATAGTCTTCGTTTCGGGCCACACGCGACCGATCCGGGCGGCCTACGTTCTTTTTGTCGTCAGCCATCGCGGCCTCCCTCGTTGATGACGCACAACGTCGGGATCAGCGATCAGTTTCTCCTCGCAACCGAGGGCACGGCGGTGGGGAGGGCGGGGCGCCAGCCGCTGGAGGAACCATTGCCGGCAGAGAAGATTTAGTCAGCGTCTGAGTGACGACTCCCTTCGCTTCAGACCTCACTGTGCCGCCGGACCCCTGCTGCACCTCCGAGTGGGGGTCCGGTTGCTACTTGTCGGCCTGCAACTTCCGGTCCGCCCGGCCGTAAGCGACGCTCCCCTATTGCGATGGAGTGGCCGGCACGATCTCCCCCATGGGGCCCGCAGGACCGATTGGCCCCGTGTCCCCCTTCGGACCGGCGGGGCCGGCATTACCCCGCGGACCAGCCACGCCCGGGTCGCCCTTCGGGCCGGCAGGTCCGACCGGACCAACATCGCCCTTGGGTCCAATCGGGCCCGCGTCTCCCTTCGGACCGGCCGGACCCGTCGGGCCGGCATTGCCTTTCGGACCGATCGGTCCGGAATCACCCTTGGGGCCAGCGGGGCCAACCGGCCCGGTGCTCCCGGCCGGCCCAACCGGCCCGGTCTCGCCAACGGGCCCGGCGGGGCCTGCCGCACCGGTGTCACCCTTTGGACCGGCGGGGCCGACATCCCCCTTCGGACCAGCAGGCCCGGCAAGCAGCTGGACGGCCTCGATGTCGGAGGATCTGGCTCCGCCAAAGGCGTTGACGATCGTCCCGCCCGTAATGCTGTTCCAGATCAGCAATAGAATGAAGAAAATCAGGGCTCCGACAAAGCCCGGCAGCACTCGGCCGACCCACCACTCGCGATCCATGGCAACCTCCCGTTTGGAGCAAGCCTGTCACGACGCGGCCTCCAATGCACATCAGTTTGTTAATCGATCCACCGTGGCGCGCTCTACCTCTACGTCCGGGACCGCCGGTGCCAATGCGCTAACTGCGGGGCGGGAACTTATTCAGCAACAGCGCGTTGCTGCGCTTGGGCGTGGGGCGAGGGGTGATATGTCTGCGAGCGAAAGTGTTCTGGTGCGCACCGATGGCGAGGATACGGCGGCCCTGCTTCGGCTGACCGACCGGCTGTATCGCGCCGAGGCGCTCGACGATGTCTACGAAGCCGCCCTCGATGCCATCGGCGATATGCTCGGCTGCCGGCGCGCCTCCATCCTGCTGTTCGACACCCACGGCGAAATGCGGTTTGTGGCCTGGCGCGGCTTGTCCGAGAGCTACCGCAAGGCCGTCGATGGGCACACGCCATGGAAGCCCGGCGATCGGAACGCGGTGCCGATCTTCGTCCCCGATATCGCCGAGACCAACGAGGCGGATTGGCTGAAGCGCACCATAAAATCGGAGGGCATCACCGCCCTCGGGTTCATCCCGCTGATGGCCAAGGGCGAGGTCGTCGGCAAGTTCATGACTTACCTGCCGGACCCGCACGGCTTCACTCAGCACGAGCGCGACCTGGCGGTCGCCATCGCGCGGCAAGTGGGCTTCAGCCTTGAGCGCTATCGTGCCGAACAGGCGCGCAGTGCGGCTGAACAGCAGATCCGCGAGAGCGAGGATCGCTTCAGGCGGATGTCCGAAGACGCGCCGATCATGATCTGGATCGCCGACAGCACTGGGCGTTGCCTCCACCTCAACCAGATGCTGCGCAGCTTCTGGGGCGTTGAAGACCTCGGTTCATTCGACTGGAGCCACACCATCCATCCGGAGGATCGTAGCGGCATCATCAAGGCGATGCAGGCGGCGGTGACGGAGAATTCGAGTGCCCACGTCAAGGGGCGCTATCGGCGCAGCGACGGCACCTACCGGGTGCTCGAAACCGTGGCGCGGCCGCATCTCAATGAGGGCGGCGGATTCGACGGCATGATCGGCGTCAATGTCGACGTCACCGAACGCGAGGAAGCCGACCTCCACAAGCAGCTGCTGATCAACGAGTTGAACCATCGGGTGAAGAACACCCTCGCGGTGGTCCAGTCGGTGGCGCGGCAGACTTTCAAAGGGCTCGCCACGGGAGAGCCGAAGGTCAAAGCCTTCGAAGGACGGCTGTCGGCCCTGGCCCAGGCGCATAATCTGCTGGCTGCCGAGAGCTGGCAAAGCGCGTCGCTGGAGGAGGTTGCCCGCAAATCCGTCAATGGCGACGCCGATATCCGGGTGCGGATCAGCGGCCCCCCGGTGCAACTTGCTCCCAAGCAGGCGGTAACGACCGCCATGGCACTGCATGAACTCTACACCAACGCGGTGAAATACGGCTCGCTGCGCTCCACCGGTGGTTCGGTGGATTTCTCCTGGGAAACCACCGACCAGCCGGATCGATGGCTGACGCTCAGGTGGTCCGAGCACGGCATCGAGCCGGTCCCCAAGCCGACGCGGCGGGGTTTTGGCTCCACCATGATCGAGAAGGCGCTTGGCGCCGAATTCAACGCCGATGTCCGGATGGATTACCGCCCTGAGGGGTTGCAGTGCACCGTGATCGCGCGTCAGCACGAAACCCCCGCCGCATGACGACGCTCGCCGGCAAACACATCCTCGTCCTTGAAGACGAATACCTCCTCGCCATGGAGGTGGTCGATGCTCTGGAGGAGCTTGGCGCCGTGGTCGTGGGGCCCGCCCATCGCATCGATGTGGCGTTGGGTCTGCTCGATGGCAGTCGCATGGATGCGGCCTTGCTCGACGTGAATATCGGCGGCCTGCCGAGCACGCCAGTCGCCAAGCGTCTCCAGGATCTGGGTATCCCGATCGTTTATGCGACTGGCTATGGCGTGCAGGCCGATGTCGCGCCCGGCTCCGCCATCATCGATAAGCCCTATACGCTGGAGCAGATGAGCGCCGCACTGTTCACGGCGATCAACGGGCGCTGAATGCGCTGGTTTGACCGTCGCCAGCTTTGCGGCCCCGCTCAACGCTACATCATGTCGCGTTCGAATTCGGCCCAGCCTCGTAGCTTGAAGCGATCCTCGTCGTCGTGAGCCGAGGGCTCGCCGTCAGGCTGGCGGGGCACGGCCTCGCCGGCGGTCTGTCGCGCCCTGGTGAGTTTCGCCTTCCAGGCGGCCTTGCGCCGGTTCTCGGCGGCGGTCACGGCGTCGTCCTCGCGCCAGGTGTCGATCAATCCCCGGTCGAGGATGTCTTCGACAACCCGGGGGTCGAACACGTGGAAGGTCACTTTCCTCGCGCGGCCGCGCAGTTTCACGCTGCGGGTGCCGGCGCTAGGCAACCGCCCATCCTTCAGCCAGCGGTGGCGCTCGGTGGTCGAAATGCCCAGGATATCCTCGATCTCACGCGGGATCACCGGCAGGCTCTCGATGCCCTCGAGGGCTCGGGAGACAAGCGCCGATGTCGCCGCAAACTGCTTCGATGCGGTTTGCGGCATGCGAAGCGCCAGTTCGCCCGCCTTCACCGAAAGCGACTTCCTGGCCGCTACCGGGAGACGGGCGCGAATTTCGAGATAGAGGCCCTTGGATCGGATCGACGAGCCCAGCCTCGCAGCAAAGGGCAGCGTCCATAGCTCGACCAACTCAGCGCCATCTGCGTCCTGCTTCATCTGCCTTAGGTAGGCTTTCCCGACTGGCGCCACAACGACGAGACCACGTCGTCGGCGAGATGCGAGCAAAGCGGGCGGGGCAAGGGCTCGGCTGCCGTTTCGTTGGCCAGGTGGGGAAACCGGAAAAACCCGACCTGTTCCCTGTACCGCCACGTCCGGTTGACGCGCTTCGATCGCCCTTGATGAACTTGCCGGTCGTGCGTGGGTTCCAATCGAAGCTCCCGCCAGTTCTTACGGCCGCCTGAATTTTGGCGGCGAGCAACCTTTCGCGAGCGAACGTCATTGGTGTTGCTCAACAGCGAGGCTGACACAATGCGCCTGGATGCTCCCCCGCCCAAGAAACCCAAAGCCGCATTCCGTGACGGCAAGGCCGTCGGCACGCGCGAAAGCGATGTGCAGATTCGTGCGGCCGGCCCCGAGGAAATGCGCGATCGCCCCAAGCGACCCTGGACGCTGCTCGACGAAGCCTCCGACGAGTCGTTTCCGGCCAGCGACCCACCAGCCGCCAACCGCTTCGACTGAGCGGGCAGGGCGGCGCTGCGAAAGAGCGCGCCTTTGCCACCATCTGCGCTCTCGCACGTTGAGACAGGCGCGGCATTGGGCTCGCGAGGAGACTTCCGATGTCGATTGAGAGTGATCTGGTTTTCTACAGCAGTGAAAATGGCGACCAGTGGCTGCTGGTCGGCGGGCATGACGGCTCCACCGTGCGCCATCAGCCCAATGCTTCGTCAGGCGGCAACCCGCGAGACATGCCGCTCGAGGAGTATCTGCCGCGCGAACAGAACACCCCGCAGGGCCAGGCCCTGCGGACGCTGCTGCAGGCCCATGGCCACATCTGACAAACCGGGAGCGGCGGTGCAACCGAAGCGGGCGCGCGAGGTTCAGGTCGTGTCCTGAGGGTCGCTCCCAGGATGGGAAGGCGGCGGTCGCTATCGGGACCGCCGCCTTCTGTCTTGCGATGTTGCCGGTTAGTGGCGCAGCAGCCTGGACAGCATGATGGCGTTCTTGATCGCGTAGCCGTCGAAGTCGTTGTTGAAGTAGACCCACACCCGCTTTGCCCCGACGGCGCGGATGCGCCGCGCCCAATCGAGCAGTTCGTCCTGGCTGTAGTCGTGGCGATACCACCTCTCGACGCCATGAAAGCGAACGTAGATATCATCGGCAGTCCTGATGACGGGGTCGGGCAGGCGAGGGGCGCTCGAGGAGCAGAAGATGGCGCCGGCTGCCTGGAAGGCCTCATAGACCTCGTCGTTCCACCAGCTCGAATGACGAAACTCGACGACGTTGCGGCGCGCTTTATCCAATTGCTGCAGCATGCTGTCGAGGCGCTCGCGCGAGTAGTGATAGCTGGGCGGCAGCTGGAACAGCAGGCAGCCCATCAAAGGGCCGAGCAGGACGGCGATATGGCCGAGGTCCTGCACCAGGGTCTCAGTTCCTTCGAACTTCATGATGTGGGTGATGAGTTCCGATGCCTTGACGGTATAGAGCATCCGTCTTCCCTCGGCCTGTCTGCGCCAGGTCTCGACCGTTGCCAGGGTTGGCCAGGAGTAGAACGGGGCATTCAGCTCCACAGTGTCGAACTGCTCGGCATAGTGGGCGAACCAGTCCTTGGTCGGCATCTGGCTGGGGTAGAAGCTGCCCTTGAGATGCCAGTAGAACCAGCCCGAGCATCCGATATTCAACGCCGGCGGATCCGCAACCGTCGATCCATGGCCGGTGGCTTCGGCACGCAGGCGCGCCTCGTGCATCTTTCGTGCCCGCACCAGGGTCATTTCCCGCTGCTTCAGGCGCTTTTGAGCTTTTCTGGCGCGACGCTCGTCGGCACTTGTCGCTACGGACATGCTTGACCCCGCTCAGGCGTCGCGCCGTGGCGCACGCGAACGGCGGTGGTCGGCAACGGCGTGAGCATCGGTACCTCCTGCGGGAAGAACCAACCTGCTGCAACGCATTCAGTTGCAGCGAAATGTGCGGGCATGGGGTGGCCGGCTCCGGACTCTCCAATCGGCCGCGGCCGGGGGGGAACCTCGAGCACCCGACTAAGTTCGGTTCCTCCCGAGGATACCGCCGCGCCATGAGCTGGTTACGAAATAACGGACTGACCATTGTTCTGCTGGTGCTCACCGCCCTGTCGCTGGGGGGAATGGCGCTGGCGGGACTGCAAGTGGAGAACAGCAATCTGGCCGAACACGGCGCTCCCACAGCCGATCTCTGGTCGTACCTGTTCAGCGGCAGCTTTGCCTCGGCGGTGTTCGAAAACTGGGAGAGCGAGTTTCTCCAGATGTCGTTCTACGTCGTACTCACCGCATTTCTGTTCCAGCGCGGCTCGTCGGAATCGAAGGACCCTCACGGTGACGAGGAGGTCGATGAAGATCCGGCCAGCAAGCAGCGCGACAAGCGAACGCCTTGGCCGGTCCGGGCGGGCGGGCTGTGGATGTGGCTCTATTCCTACTCGCTGGGCATCGTGCTTGTGGCGCTGTTCCTCGCCTCTTTCGTCGCGCACTGGTTGGGCAGTGCGGTCGCGGCAAACGAGGAGGCAGCGCTGCACGGGCAAGCGCCCGCCACGCTGATCGAACACCTGTTCAGCGCACAGCTCTGGTTTGAATCCTTCCAGAACTGGCAATCCGAGTTCCTCTCGACTGCGGTGATCGTCGTTCTCTCGATCTTCCTCCGCTTTCGCTATTCGCCGGAATCCAAGCCGGTCGCCGCCCCGCACGACAGGACTGGAAGCTGAGCCCTCACGGGAAGCCGCGCTCACGAGCAACTGACGCTGCGCCTGCACGTTGCTCATCACAACGCCACGAGGTGGATCGATGAATACTGCAAACCTGCAGCTCGAAGGATTGGTCATGGCCATGGCGCTGATGCACCAGTTGCTGGTGAGTAAAGGCCTGGTCGGTACCGACGAGGTCGATCGGGTGCTGGCCATGGCGGAGGAAACCGCCCTGGGCGATTACCGTGTGGCGGAAGATCTGACCCCGGCCAACCGGGATGCGATCGTCTTTCCGGTTCGCCTGCTACGGCTCGCCAATAACATGGCCGGCGGGCGAGAGGTGCCACCCTTCAGTGAACTGGCGCGAATGGTTGGAGAGACCAAACAGCCGTACAACGACCAGAGGTGACCTGGTTGACCCGTCCAAGGGTTCACCGCGAGGAGGCTCAGATGCCCCAGATGCAGCGCTACATTGAAGCCGAACAGCGGCTTGGCCACCCGCCGGTCAACGCCGACGATATCGTCGTGATGGTGTCGGACGTGCTCTACGACTACCTGCCGTCCGAGAGCGGCATCAGCCGGGAGGAGGCGATCGACCGGCTGCTCGAGATCATCGAAAGCCCGCTGGCGCTCGAGATCTATGAGCAGGAAATGCAGCGGCGCAACCCGCGCGACGTCGATCGGTGGCACTGATCACCACTGCCGTGCGAGCGGCACCATCTCAACAACGCCAGGTGACTGCAAATGACCATCTATCGGCTCATCCCCTCAGCGCCGCCGGAGGATGCCGGCTGGCAACTTGCCCTCAACCACGGAGAGGTCGTGGTCAGGGCGCATTCCACCGGTGAGGCTCGCGCCGTTGCGGCGCTCGAGGAAGCCAGCATCAGGGCGCATGGCGTTCCGCCGACCACGACGCAGGTGGTGGCCAGCGCGTTCCGCAACGAGAAGCTCTACACCGTCAAGCAGGATGACAGCGGTGCCTTCGACGATGCCGGCCCCGTGCGCGTGCTCAGGGGCGAGTTCCTGTTTCCGGTCGGCTACGAGGGGCTGAAGATCGACTGAGCCTTGCGCGCAATCACGCCTCGGAACCGGTGCGCAACGAGCAAGTTAGCTCCGGTAGGCACGGAGCGGGTTGTCAGATGGCAAGCAAAAGGGTGTTCCTCCTGGAACGCGATGGCGTCGAGGCCGGTGCGGTAGCATCGCTCATCGAACAATGCGGCCATCAGGTCGCGGGAGTCGCGCATGGCCTGGAGGACGCGGTAAAGCTCAGGCCCGAAGCATTGGATTTCGCACTGCTCGAGCGGGACTTGGGAGACGGTACCGATGCAACGCCGATCGCCGAGCTGCTATCGGCGGCAGGTGTAGGTTTCGCCTTCATCATCCGATCGGGCGATCGAGCCGACCCGGCGCTGTTTCCGGGCGCGGCGTTCCTGCGCAAGCCGTTGACCGCCGCTGCTGTCGGAGCGCTGCTCGATACCCCCGAGACTGCTCCCCCGGAGCGTTGGCCGGAGCAGGAGGGGGAGGCGAACCGCCAGGAGGAAATAGACCTGATCAAGTCCAAGCTGCAGCAGACCGCGATGCGAGCGGGGCCGCTGCCTCGGGCATCGGGGGAGGCTGATTGATGTCGGGCGGCCTCACCTTCGATCAACGGCTGCTGGTGCCGCATTTTGCCAGACGCCATCGCCTGTCGATGGCTGAGGCGCGGCGCGCATTGAGGGAACTCGGGCCGGCCGATGCAGAAGCACTCGCCGCCGGCAAGGTGCTGCGAAGCTATCTCGACGGGACCAAACCGCTCTCGGCCCTGCTGCCCCACAAGCTGGTGCAAGGCTAGCTTCGACCAGGCGGGCTAAAGTCGTTACCTCCAGCCGAGCAGCAGTGCGATGGGCGTCAGGATCGCTGCAACCACCAGAATCCAGAACAGCAGCTTCATCACGGTTTCAGGGCTCCTCCCCGGCCGTTGCTGCTGTCGCCAGTGCCTTGAGCTCGGCACGTGCCTTGCGCACGTCGCCCTGCAGGCGCACCAGCCGCTTCATAAAATCCTTCTGCAGTTCGCCGGAAAACTCGAGTTCCTCGAACACCTGGGTACACATTTCCAGCTGCTGGGTGGACAGGTCCACCAGGGCCTGAACGGTGGCGAGGGCGGCTTCGGCGCGCTCGGGTGGGAAGGTGATCGCCTTGAGCATGGATTAGTCTCCGAGGCTGGCCGGGGCAGTGAGCCCCGGCCCTATGAGGTTGAGTCCGGCGCTAGTTCAGGTTGTCGAGATAGGCGCAGGTCTCGCGCGTCTGCCGGTCGGTGCCGTAGTCGAAGATGGCCTGGCGATCGTTCGGGCGGTCTCGCCGCTCGGCCTCGCTGCGCGGCAGCACGCGAGCCCGTTCGACATCGGCATCGGCGCCGGCGGCCACATCGCCTTCGTCAAAGAAGGTGACGAGACACACCAGTTCCTCACGCGGTCCGCCGCCACCGCCGCCTCCACCACCACCGCCGAAGCCGCCACCGCCGATGATGATGCTGAAGCTGATGTTGGGACGCATCCGGCGGCTCGAGGGGTAATCGTCAGCGAATTCGTTCGAGACGAGATAGCGGGCTGACACCCAGCCGTCGGGGCCGGGATGCGTGATGTAGCACCAGCCGCTTGAGCGGCAGCGCTGCACGTTGACGTTCTCGCCGCGCGCCAGCCGATCGACGACGCGATAGGAGGTGCCGGGGCCGGAGCGGACGTTGACGGAGCCGACGGCCTCGGCGGCGCTGACGGCGGGGACCGCCGCGAAGGCGGTCATCAGTAGGAGTCCAGAGAGCAGAAGCGGTTTCATGTTTTTTCCTTTCGTTGTTCTGCTGCAGTCGACAGCGGCCGGACCACCACCCAGTGAGTTCCAACCGCCGCCATTGAGGTGCTCGCGCGAGCATTGGCAGGCCTTGCCCGCTATCCCTGCGTCGCGACGCGTGCCGCAGCCGGGTGAAGCAGCCTGGAATAGACCCAGCCGACGCGGCCGTTACCGGCATCGATCAGCACCCAGCCGCGCTCCTCGCGGGTGACGGTCACCGGCGCGCCGCCCTTGAGGGCGAACACTTGTGGCGTGGTCTTGTGCGGACCGCTGCGGACCCGGAGCGACTCCACCGCCACCGTATGGGTGAAAGTCGGGGTCGGGCGGCTGGCTTGTGCGGCAACAGCCGGATCGCCGCGCACCACCACTGCGACCGATCGAGCGACGTCCAGCGTCCCAGCATTGACGGCCGGCAGCGCGGCCACATAGCTCGGCTTCAGGTTGGACTTGATGGGGGCCGACACCGCAGCCTCAGCGATCTTGTTGAGGGTGAAGCTGGCGCCGGCATAGGTCACCGCGCCGGAGAGCAGTGCAACGCTGCCCAGCATGAGGGCAGGCAGGACAAAGTGGGCCATTTACAGCTCCATGTTCTTGGGCGCGACGTTGCGCACCTTTCTACCTCTCGACCCTAGCACCCATGGCCTGATAGCCCCCTGACCGCTCGAGTCAGCGTCTTTGCCGAAAGCCAACGCCTCGACCAGTTCCAACACAAGCAGGCGGATCCGGCACGAATGAGCGGGAAGAAAAAGCCCCGCCTCAGAGATGAGGACGGGGCTTTGGGCCGGGCTTCGCGTTCTTGGGGGCGCTTTTACCTGGGCCAGAACAGGTCGGATAGCTGTGTCTGGTTCGCTGAACCGGGCTAACCGAAGAAGCTGTAGGCCGCGAAGAAGATTGAGAGCGAGCAGGCGTAGAGGGTCAGTAAGCTGATCGCGCGCATTCGCGGGCTCCATGGCTTTGCGGGGATTGCTGTGCGTCGGCGAGGCTCGCCGACACACAGAGCGATAGTCGGGTCAGGCGGCGCGGCGGCCGCGAATGGCCCGCCAGATCGCGATCAGCAGGCAGGCGCCGATAACCGCGACAATCAACTGGCCGACGATGCCACCCATGGTGGCGCCGAACACCAGCATCAGGATGAAGTTGCCGACAACTGCGCCGACAATACCCATGACGATGTTCATGAGCAGGCCCTGGTTGGAGCCCATCATTTTTTCAGCGATCCAACCGGCGAGTGCGCCGATGATGATCGCCATTACCCATCCAATGCCTTCCATGATTGCTCTCCTTACTGTCCGTCCGGCACGACATCGACCTTCACGGCCGGCACGTCGACATCGACCGTGCGGGAGCCGCCATTGCCGTTGAAAAAGACGAAATAGGCGACGATCACCACGAGGGCGACGAGCAGGATGCCGGCAATGATGCCGCCGCTGCCACCGCCGCCGGTGACGATTGTTTCGCGATCAGCCATCTTGGAAACTCCTCACAAATGGACTGCTCAATGAACGTCGCCCCTTCGCCTTCAGTTCCAAAAAGATGAATAATTTAAATAGCTTACAGGACGCTGACACGCTGTGTCAGCAGTTTTGCAGGAAGCGAACCGCCAGCGTCGGCTGGTAGCTCGAAGCAGATGGTCGCGTGCCCGCCGTCGTCGACGACGGCGGGCATGTCGCGGACGCCATCCGTCTCGAGGAGGAATGCCTGGCGCGCCATCTCGCTCTCTATTCTCAGGGCCACACGCGCCAACTTGCGTCGAGCGATGGCGGGATCGGTGGCACGGCGTCGTGGCGACCGTTCTTGCTGCATGAAAGGTCCGCCTTGCTAAGTCAGGCGTCCACGATGCGGCGTGGTTCGGCTCGCTGCATGGCCTCATCGGTCGAAGCCGAGTCCAGGCTTTTGTGAGGCGTCCCGAATGTTGCAAGGATGGCGCTGGCGGTTTCCAGCCTGATACCGTGCCGCGCCGCGAAATCTTCTGCTTGAGGCAGTGGGTCGCTGCTGTGCTTTCTCGATTTCTTGCTCATCATTGGCGACCGTGTGGAGAGTTGACTGGGAGAGGCACCGGTTGCTCAGCCTGCGGCATTGCGCGGGCGCGGCCTTGGTTTGCCATCATGGATGGCATCGTTGGGGCCAAAATCCTTGGCCGGGCGAGGCGCCCCACCCGGGCGCTTCTGCCGATCGTAGCGTTCTTCGTTCGCAGGGTGAGGGTCGCTCACGTCGTGGGTGGCAGATGTGTCCTCGCCGGTGGGCAAACCATCGCGGGTTGAGTCATGCGGCATTTTGAACCTCCTTGCTGGAGGTTCAAACTTCCCGCCCGCCGCGTCGTTCCCTGGCGCGAGACGGCTGCTGCGCATCCAAATCGCTCCAGCCACGTTCTGGCTGCCACCATGAAGTCGAAATCTGCCAAGGCCAGCCGCATCAGCGGCATCATCTACCGTTTCGCCGACTTCCTGTCGGACTCGCGCGGTTTCATTGCGACATTCCTGGCGTTGGCGGCTGGGATCGGCATCGGCGCGGCGACGCAGTTCAACGAAGGCTTCATGTTTGCCTTCAACATCTTCCTGTCGGTGGCGGCCATCGTGATCAGCGGCGTGATCCTCGTCGCCGGTGCGCGCAGCGAGGCAGCACTGCACGTCAAGCTCGACTACCTGATCGAACACTCGGAGGCGACCAACAAGGTGGTTGGGCTCGAGCATCTCGACGCGCGCGAGATCGAACAGGAGCGCAAGCGGGTCGAAGCGGAGGCGGCCGAAGCGGTCGATGATGCAATCGAAGAGGCCGGGCTCGCCAGGCGCTGAATGCGGATGGGCCCCACCGTTCAGGGCGGGGCCGTTGCTGTCGCATCAGAACTGGCGGTTTCGCGTAGCTGCCAGGGTCGGCATCGCGGCGGCGTCGAGTTCCTCGTCGAGCGTGTTCATCGCCGTCTGGATGTCGTCGATCGTCACAGTGGTACCTCGCACACACCGCAGCGCCGGCGCGCCCGCGACAGCGTGGATATCCGAGCCCCAGTAGGCCAGCAGCTGCTTCTTGCGGCTCGGCGCCAATGTCGGATCTCTCACGATATCCCGAGGGTGGTTGTAGCCGATGAGCTCCACATCGGTGACCTCTTCCTCGTCATCGCCAATCCTGGGTGCAGGCCGGGTGGCGACGAATACGGTGTTGGTCGCCACGCCCTCCACGTCCCAGCCATTGGCCAGGAGGCCAGCGCGCTGCGCGGCATCGATCACGGCGTTACGAGCGGCTTCCGCATCGACGAATCCGTCAACCGCCGACTGGCAGAGTGTGCGCGCCTGGCGGTAATGCGCCGTGCGAGCCTCGGGCCAGTGCAGGTCCAGGTACTCAAGCGCCTCCCACGCGCTTCGCGCCTGGAAATTGCCGGTGCGATGCAGCTTCAAGAATACAGGTTTGGAAAAGGGCCGGTGTCCCATCACTTCCTCCGATCGTCTGAAACAAGCAATGCGGTTTGACCGCAAGACGAGTTGCCAGATGGGAGCAGGCGTTTGCGCCGTCAATAGGTCGCAGCCAAGGGACGAGAGTGGGCCGGATGGCCGGCCCACGCCCATTCAGGCCCGGTCGTCCACGTAGACGGTAAACGAACCATCGGCCTCAGTGGTCACTGCCACGATGTCGTCCACGGGACACGTGGTGGCGTCGAGCTTGGCCTTCAACTCGGCATTGGCGTTAATCGCCGTCTTGAGGTCGGTGACGGCAGTGGCACTTTTGCTCAGTGCGTTGTCGAGCGCCTTAGCGTCTGCAGATGCGTCGGCCTTGAGTGTCGAAACCTTTACGCAGTTGACCGTGGACGTTGCGGTGAACGTCGTGAGGTCAGCCATCTTGCCGGCGTTGAGGCTGGAGATGAGCGACCCGTAATTGCCGATGCTGCCCGTCGTCATGGCATCGGTTGATGTCGTGGTGGTCGCGGCGGCATCCTGAGCCATAACGGCAACTGGACTTGCGGCCACCAAAACGGCAGCGATGGCGAAAGTGGCAATGTGCTTCATTGCTGTTCTCCTCTTTTTTTGTTGCCCTCGGCTGCGACAACTTCCGTCAAAACCCCTGGTTCCCGTTTTTGCGTAATGTTGAGAACTTAATCTGCCCACTTCCGGAGAATGGCTTTGGGCACCCTGTGAAAAAATCCTCAGGGCCTCTCTTGAAGGCCGTTCGGAGTGTCCTAAATCGATGGTGCCGGCCGCTGAAACGGGGCCGGTGAGAATGGGGTAGCCCGCTATGACGGGCGTGTCCCTCGTACCTATGTTGCTCTGAGGAGAATGTGGTTATGAGAACCTTCGACTTCACACCGCTCTATCGTTCCACCGTCGGCTTCGACCGCCTGTTCGACATGCTCGACAGCGGCATCCGTTCCGACTGGCCGCCCTACGACATCGAGAAGCTCGGCGACGACCAATACCGCATCAGCATGGCGGTAGCCGGCTTTGCAGCCGATGAGATCGAGCTGACGCAGCAAGGCAACAGCCTGCTGGTGTCCGGCGCGAAGGCGCAGGCCGAGGACCGGGCAGACGCCTTCCTGCACCGCGGCATCGCCAACCGGAACTTCAAGCAGTCGTTCAGCCTTGCTGACCACGTGAAGGTGACCGACGCATCGCTGGAAAATGGGCTGCTATCGATCAGCCTGACCCGCGAGGTCCCTGAACAGCTGAAGCCCCGTCGCATCGCCATTGGCACTACTGAGGCCAAGCCTGCCGGCGAGCCCAGGCAGATCGGTCAGGACCTCAAGTCCGCGGCCTGACGCCAGCGCTCGGTTGAGCCTCCCGGTTGACGCCGGGAGGCGCTAATTGCGGAGCACCACGATGAGCCACGCATTTTACCCATCAGACGAATACGACAGTTCCGAACTCGAACTCCAACGCGAAACTGAACGCGAACGGACGCAGCGTCGCCGACCTTGGTTAGAGCCGCGTGGGCAGCAGGACGAAGCCGATTTTCGATCCGCGGGGCCACGCCCAAACGCGCCATGGCTCGATGCCGCCGCAGTGGCTTGAGGAGGTAGCGATGCAGATCGACATACGACCTCCAGTCCGAAATGACGCGAGCCAACTGTTCGACTGGCAGCTTGACGTCGAGAGGCTGGAGCGCGAGGCGAGGGGCGCCCGCCTGGCCGGCACTCCCGACCCATGGACCAGGATCGAAGCGGAGTGCTCGCTGGACCTGATCGAGGCGGAGCTCACTGCGCTTCGCGGCCGCGAGCAGGCGGAAGCAGGGGATAGCGTGGTGCAGCTGCGCAGCTGGAAGGCTCGGATCGAGCGGGTTCTTCGCATGCTGGAGGCGACCGACGGTCCTTGATCGGGAGTGCGCGGTCTTACTGCACGGTCACGCGGTCTATCGGAAACGCCACCACAGCCCGGTGCTCGTCATCACAGACTTCGATCCAGTAGTGATGACGGGCGCCGTCGATTGAGCCTTCCCTAAGCAAGGTCAGAGCGTCCTTCAGCGCCCATTCCCAGGCCTCGACGATACCGGGTAGCACGATACCCGTGCGATCCTCGAATACTGTCTCGTCGCGCCGCAAGTTGAAATAATATCTGCCCATGAACCGCAGTAGCAGGGCCGGTCCTGGGCGCCAACATCTGCCTGAGTGAGGGCAATGAGTTGCCGACTGAGAGTGAAGCGGCGAGGTATATTAAGTGCAGGATTTGCAGCTGGTGATTGGCGGAGGCGCAGTATTGCCAGGTGGGGCCGGTCGTGCTCCGCTGCTCGGACGCGGAGGATTGCATGTCTGTCCAATTACACCACGTGGCGCTGGTCGTGGCCGAACCCGAGCGGTCGGCGGAGTTCTATGAATCGATCTTCGGCCTCACGCGCCTCGATAGACCACCCTTCAAGATCGAAGGTGTCTGGCTCGACTGCGGACCGGGGCTACAATTGCACCTGACCAGGCATCCTCAGGGGACGTTCCGCTCAGGTGGGGTGGACAACAACGATGGCCACTTTGCTTTCAGGACCGACGACTTCGAGGGCATCCTGGCGCGGCTTGTAGCGAGAGGTTTTCGCGAAGATGCGCCGGAAGACGACCCGATGCGGATCTTAGTGAACCGGTCCGGCATTGCCGGTTTCCTGCAGCTCTACGTCGTGGACCCCGACCGCAACATAATCGAAGTAAACACTGCGGCTGGCGGGCCTTTTTGAATAACGGGTGTGCGCTGGGCACCGCCCGTCCCCCACCAGTTATGCGGTCGGCTTCAGGAACGGGCGGTGCAGCCCGCCTATTGTACTGGCCTCGACGGCACCATCGAGCGTATCGGGGTCGGGCTCAGTGATGGCCTCTTCGAAGCCGGCGTCAAGCTGCTGCTGGCCCAGCCAGGCAGCGCGCGCCCGGTGCCAGTATTCCTCGTCGCGTCCCTCCGGCCGCCCGTCGTTCTCCCACAGATAATAGGCGGTATCGCGGATCGACTGCTCCACCGACGGTACAGCTTCGAGCGTGTTGATCGCCGGGACGTCCGCCTCGGTGAGCTGCCGGATGCCGGCGGCCTCGGAGTTGGGAAGCACGGCTTCCAGCCGCTCCAGCGCCTCGCCGACGCGTTCGGCGATCATCGGACTGAACTGGTGATCCGGCCAGGTGTTCTCGTAATCCCTGAGCTCTTCGACGGTGATCCCGGCGGCGGCTGCGAACTCTTCGGGATCGAGGCCAAGCGACAGCCGGCGGTTATGGTCGCCTTTGGGTTGGCGCTGGGTGGGATCGGCAGGGAAAGTCATTTCCGAACTCCTCGTTGGTGCTTGAGGACAATCTGCCGGTGGCCGAAAAGTTGCGGAGATGGGGTGAGCCTGGCGGGGGTTTGCGCGCCCCGGAGGGCGCGCAATCCGGAAAATCAGCTGCGCAGGATCGGCGGCGCAACGGAACCGGCGCGGTAGTCGCGGATCTGGTCGGCGGGGTAGGGCTCCGAGGCCTCGTCAAAGCCTTCCCAACCCTCGGCCTCGTAATCGCGACGGCGCGCCGCAATGTCGACGACACTGGAATCGCGCAGGATGGCCGCCGCCGCGTCGGCGCGACTATCCTCGACACGCGCCGTCACCAGGATGCCGCCGCGGCGGACGCCTTCGGCGTAGACATGCGCGTCGCGCTCATCGACACCTGCGTCAGTCAGTGCGCCGATGATGCCGCCGGCAGCGCCGCCCACGGCAGCGCCAGTCACCGCGCCGATTGCCGTCGCCAGCAGCCAGCCGCCCGCTACCACGGGGCCGACACCTGGAATGGCCAGCATGCCAAGCCCGGCGAGCAGGCCACCCGTGCCGCCGACCACGGCGCCAACACCCGCGCCGGCGCCGACGCCTTCGGCAACGTCGTCGCCCGTCTCGGTGTCATATTTGCCATCGGCGTTGTTGGCGACGATCGAGATGTCTTCGCCGTTGACGCCTGCATCCTTGAGCGAGCGCACGGCGCGATCGGCCTGGTCGTGTGAATCAAAAAGCCCTGTGATTGTTTTCATGGCGGCGTTTCTCCTTAGGGTTCGGATCTCAGGGATCCACAGCAGCAACTTGCCGGCGAGCCATCCGTTCCGCCGCTTGCCATTCCGCTCTGCTGACCACCCGCGCCAATTGGCCCATGGCGAAAACGCCGGGACCGGCGGGAACCGGGTGGGCCTCCGCACGTATCGAATATGGCTTCCCCACAAACCACGAGGTGCAACCATGCTCGATAATTTCCCCCGTCCGCCCTTTCCTGAACAGCAGCAGCCCTATCCCGGGCTCGCCAGCAGGATGGATCCGGTTCCCGATCACGGCGAGGAGAGTTATCGCGGCTCGCATCGGCTCGAAGGCAAGAAGGCGCTGATCACCGGCGGCGATTCAGGCATTGGGCGGGCGGTCGCCATCGCCTTCGCCCGCGAAGGCGCCGACGTCGCCATTTCCTATCTCAGTGAGGAAGAGGATGCGGCCGACGTGAAAAAAGTCATCGAGGCGGAAGGTCGAACCTGCGTGCTGCTGCCCGGCGATATTGCCAGCCCGGAGCATTGCCGCGGGCTGATCGCGAGGACCGTCGAGGCCTTCGGTCGGATCGACGTGCTGGTCAACAACGCCGCCCACCAGAGCTATTTCGAGAGTCTCGAAGAGATTCCCGACGAGGAATGGGAAACCACTATGGCGGTGAATATCTCGGCGATGTTCTACCTCACCAAAGCCGCTGTTCCACACATGCAGCCGGGCGCGTCGATCATCAACACGGCATCGAAACAGGCGGACGAGCCGAGCCCCGAACTGCTTGCCTATGCCGTCACCAAGGGGGCCATCCAGAACTTCAGCGCCGGTCTTGCGCAACTGCTGGCCAAAAAGGGCATTCGCGTCAACACGGTGGCGCCCGGCCCGGTCTGGACCCCGCTTGGGCCAGCAAGCCTGCCGGTTTCCAACGTCGTCGAATTCGGCAAGCAGGTGCCATTCGGGCGCCCGGCCCAGCCGCGCGAACTGGCGCCACCCTATGTGATGCTCGCCAGCGACGAAGCGAGCTACATTTCCGGCGCCACCATCGCGGTGACCGGTGGCAAGCCGGTGATGTAAGACGGGTGGGGCGGCTTTGGCCGCCCCTTCGCTTACCAGGCCACTGCCGACCAGGGGCCAAGCCGCAGGACCTCGCCGTGCTGCTCGTACCGCCCGCTCGACAACGGCGGCGCCGTGACAACGCAGCCGATATCCGCCGGCCGGGCGGTCGGGTTCAGCGCCATCGACAGCGTGCCGGCTTCGAACACCCAACTGACAACCAGGCAATTGCCTTGCCGCGCCGTTTGGGCATCAAGGCACGGCGTCGCGGCGAGCGGCCAGAGCCTGTCGCGGCGCCAGCGCGCCAGTGTCCGGAAGCGCTCGAGGGCGGCGCGTCGCTCAGGCATGGTTTCGTAGTCCTGCCAAGAGAGCTTGGCCATCTTGAACGTCCTGGGATCGTTGGTCTCAGGCAGTCCGCCGGCTCCGACATCATCCTTGAACATCTCGCGCATCTGCTTGTAGCGCTCGTCGCTCTTGGCCTTCGCGGCTGCTGCATCGAGGTCGACGAAGAACGGGAAGCCGCTGCTGAGATTGGCCTCGTCGCCCATGAAGCAGAGCGGAATCTGCGGCGCGAGGAATTTGACGAAATGCACGAAATCCAGCTGCTCGGGGCTGATCCGCTCCGATAGGCGCTTGGCGTCGGAGCGATTGCCCAGCTGATCGTGGTTCTGCACATAGGTGATGAAACTGTCGGGCGGGAGCTTGGCAGCTTTGCCGCCCCTGGTGCGTCCGTCGCTGCCGTCGCCTTCGCTGGGGTCGTGTACGAACCCGTCGGCCAGCGCCTTTTCGAGGTCGGCATATGGGTCCTTGTTCGGATCGTCATAGCCGGTTCTCGGTCCCTCGCCGGTGACGAGGTATGCCAGCACGTGGTGCATGTCGTCGTTCCACTGCGCCGAATATTGCTGCGGCCGGTTGTGATCGTCGCGTTCGAGCAGCTCGAAGTTGTTGCGCACGTTCTCGACGATCAGCGCGGCATCGGGCTTGCTGGCCCGCGCCGCCGCGGCCAGTTCACCGAGAAAGCGCTCGCGGTTCTCGGTCTTGATCTCGTGCACGCTATCAAAGCGCAACCCGTCGAAATCATACTCCGTCAGCCACATCACCGCGTTCTCGTAATAGAACTGGCGAACCATCGGTTGATCGAAGTCGATCGCCGGGCCCCAGGGCGTCTCGATATCATCCCGGAACCACTGCGGCGCGTAATGCGGGATGAAATTGTCGGTCTCACCGAAATGGTTGTAGACCACGTCGAGGATCATCAGCAGCCCGAGCTGGTGGGCGCGATCGACCAGCTGCCTCAGCTCCTCGGGCGTGCCGTAGCAGTGCTCAGGCGCAAAGATCAGTGTGCCGTCATAGCCCCAGTTGCGGGCGCCGGGAAACTCGTTGACCGGCATGATTTCGAGGCAGGTATAGCCGGCATCGCGGAAGTGTTCGAGCCGATCCGCAAGGGCGGAGAACGTGCCTTCCGGCGTCGCGGCGCCGACATGCACTTCGCAGATCACTGCCTCATGCCACGGCCGGATCGGCTCCCGGCGCTCGGCCCGCGCCAGGGGCGCGCGAACGATGCTCCAACCGGAGGCGTCGTCCTGCTGCTGCCGGGACGCTGGGTCGGGAAAAGTGACATCGCCGACGCGAAACCTGTAGCGAGCACCCGGCCCGCAATGGTCCAGCGAGGCCAGCAGAAACCCATCGAGGCCGCGCGTCATGGTCACTGGATCCCGACCTTCGACCAGCACCTCGGCAGCCGAAACGTCCGGCGCCCAGAGCCGAAACCAGGTGCTGTCCCCGTCGACCGCTGGTCCGAAGCGGCCGGACGCCGGCGCGCCCGAAGTGTCGTCGTTACTGCGGGTGCGCTCGAGTTCGATGGTCATCAGTTGTCCCCTGGGCCTGACCCGGCATGGTTGCAGGGCCGCGCCTTCGGTGAACTTGCGTGAGGTGCAACCGTTCCGCGGCGCGAGACCCAAGGCAGCGTTCAGTAGAGGTCGTTGAAGGTCTCTGGGTCGCTACCGGTGCGGCCGTTTGTCGGATCGTCCAATCCGGCGATCCGCCCCATCTCTCCGTCCGACAGGGTGAAGCCGAAGACGTCGAAATTCTCGCGGATCCGTTCGGGCGTCTCCGATTTCGGGATGACGATCGAGCCGCGCTGCAAGTGCCAGCGAATAATGACCTGCGCCGGCGATTTGCCCAGGCTCGCGGCAATTTCGCCAATGATCGGATCATCGAGCACTTCCCCACTGCCCAGCGGCGAGTACGCCTCATGCCGGATGCCGCGCGCGGCAAGATGAGGCAACAGACCCTTCTGCTGGAAGTGCGGGTGGGTTTCGACCTGGTCGACGGCCGGCACGATACCGGTCTCGCCGATGATCCGCTCAAGCTGCTCGATGGTGAAGTTCGAAACGCCGATGGCCTTGACCAGCCCCTGTTCCTTGGCCTCGATCAGACCTTTCCAGGTCTCGACATATTTGTCGTGCGCCGGAGTGGGCCAGTGGATGAGCATCAGGTCGAGATAGTCGAGCTGCAGCGCCGCAAGCGATTCCCGCACCCCGGCCAATGCCCCTTCGTGGCCCATCGCCTTGGTGCGCAGCTTGCTGGTGACGAAGATCTCGGACCGCTCCACCGTGCTTGATTTGATGGCTTCGCCGACCCCTTGCTCATTGTCGTAGCCCTGGGCGGTGTCGATCAGCCGATAGCCGGCCTCGAGCGCCGCGGTCACGGTGGGGACGACCTTGTCGTTCTCGATCTGCCATACGCCCAGACCGAGCTGAGGAATGGAGGTGAACTCGCTGAGCTCGATCGCCGGCGGTGAGGTGGGTGCGTACTTGTCCATCAGGCATCTCCATTGGTGCCTCTCGGGAACTAGCAGGGGCAGGGAGGGTTCCGGATCGGGTGCAGGCTTTCGACGCAACCCCCAATTGCCTTCTGCGCGATCGGCATCAAGGGGGCAGAAACAATGATCCCCGGTCCGTTGCCGAACCGGGGCCCAGATTTGCTAGCTATTGGCAGACGGTCAGCCGGCAGTGGCGCTGGAGGCCACGTAGACCGTCACTGTGTCGCCCTCTGCCGTCGCGCCGAGCACATCGGCCATGGTGGCGCCGCGTGTCTGGATCGCTGCGACCGCTGCCGCATTGGCTTCAAGCGACTTGCGAATGTTGGTGGCGCCTTCGGTAGCCAACGCCGACGAGACTTCGTCCTCGGCGCAGTTGGAGACCAGCACGATCTTGACGTTGGTGGCCGCGCTCAGCGCGCTCGCATCGGCCATGGTCATGCTGCCCGTCAAGGCGGCAAGTCCACCGGCGTCGCAGGTGATGGTGTCGCCGGACAGGGCTGCCAGGGCGGTCTGCGCGGCGGTAGCCTCCTCGAGGGAAACCGTGCCGTCGCCATTGGCATCGAGCACGATGCTGGCATTGCCGCTCGCGGTGATGGCGGCGTTGGCAGCGGCGACCTCGTCAGCACTGATCGAACCGTCACCGTTCGCATCGATGGTAAGGCCAACCGAGGCGCTGGCCGAAGCAGTGGCCGCGGCCGTTGCGGAAGCTGCGGCGTCGGCCGCGGTCTGCTCTTCCGCCGAGACATTGCCGTCGCCATTGGCATCAACCGTAACGGCGGCGGCGGCGTCGACTGCTGCGCCGACCTGGGCGAAGGCAGCGGGGGTCATGGTCAGCGCGAGCGCAGTGGCGAGGGCGAGGATTGAAATGCGTGTCATTGTTCTTGTTTCCTTCCGGGGAGACCCGGTCGCACTCAACTTGCCTTGGCGGGGATGGTTGCACTGGGGGTGTCCGGGCGCGATCCAGCCGCAGGCTCGAGTCTGCACCTCCCCCTCAGAGGCGGAGGCCGGGAGGGGGCCGTCTTTGCACCGGTGCGTGGGGCACGATCGAGACTCCCAAAAGCAGAGGGCCCTCCGCTTTCGCGGAAGGCCCTCGCTCCCCAAAACACCGTGCCCTACGCCGAGCGTCGCCTTTGGCGCACTTCCTGCCACAAGAGGCCGACATAGGCGGTGTTCGTCTCATAGTAGCGCCGCCACAGCCGGCGCGGCTCCTGCGCGACGCGGAACAGCCACTCGAGGCCGAGTTTCTGCACCAGCACCGGGGCGCGGGCGACCTTGCCGCCATAGACGTCGAAGCTGCCGCCGACGCCCATCACGAAGTTCGGGGTCAGCACGTCGCGATATTGCTTCAGGAACCGTTCCTTGCGCGGCGTCGGCATGGCGACGAACAGGCAATCGGCCTTGCTGGCATTGATCGCTTCGATCACCGCTGCCTCGTCCTCGGGCTTGAAATAGCCATCCTGCATGCCGGCGACCACCAGGTCGGGATGGTCCTTGGCGAGCTGGATATCCACCGCCTGCAGCACGTGCCTTTCGGCGCCGAGCAGGTAGGGGCGATAGCCGTTCCTGGCGCAGAGCGCGAAGAGGTTCGTCATGATGTCGACGCCGGCCACCCGCTCGGGCACCTCGACGCCGCAGAGCCGGGCGCCCCAGACGACGCCCGCGCCATCGACATTGATCAGGTCGGCGCTGGCGACATCTTCGCGGAGCTCGGCGTTCTGCTTCATGTTCACGAGCTTCGACACATTGACCACGGTGTGGTGCAGCGGCCGGCGGCCGGCCATCGCCTCGTTGGCGAGGGCCAGCGTCTCGGGCATGGTCAGCGCGTGGATGGGCGAGCCGAGGAACTCCCGGCGCCGCTCGGCGAGCAGCGGGTGCTGGCGCCAGCTGAGAGGTTCGTTGCTCATGCGGCGCGGTCCGTGACGCGGCGGAGGAACTGCGGCTGGGCGGCGGCTTCGCGGCTTTTCTTGCCCTCGATGCGGGCATCGGGCTTCTTGGCCTTGCGCCAGGTCCACAGGCCCCGGGTATCGATCAGCTTCTTGTCCTTCAGCGCCTCGGGGTCGATCAGCCCGAACTGGCGGTGGTCGACCAGCAGCACCACGATATCGGCCTTGTCGATGGCGCTCAGCGCATCGGTGAAGACGATGCCCTTGCCCTCCAGCTCACGCGGCAGCGCCCCGATATGCGGCTCGGCGGCGATCAGCCTGATAGTGGGCACATCGGCGAGGAGCTTGACCACCTCGACCGCCGGGCTCTCGCGCACATCGTCGATATTGGGTTTGAAGCTCAGGCCGAGGCAGGCAACGGTCTGCTGCCGGGTGGGGTCGAGCACCGCTTCGATATCGCGCACCACAGCGAAGGGCCGGTCGGAATTGATGCGGCGGGCCGAGCTCATCAGCCTTGTGCTGTTGGGCGCGGCGTCGATGATGAAATAGGGGTCGACCGCGATGCAGTGGCCGCCGACGCCGGGGCCGGGCTGCAGGATGTTGACCCGCGGGTGCCGGTTGGCGAGCTCAATCACTTCCCAGACGTTGAGGCTCAGATCCTGGCACACCGCCGCCAGCTCGTTGGCGAAGGCGATGTTGACGTCGCGGAAGGCGTTCTCGGTCAGCTTCACCAGCTCGGCGCTTTCGGCCGAGGTGATGAACAGGTCGCCGGCAACGAAGCTCGAATAGAGCTCGACCGCACGCGCCGAAGAGCGCTTCAACAGCCCGCCGATGGAGCGGTCATTATTGGTGAGTTCGGTCAAGACCTTGCCGGGCAGCACGCGCTCGGGGCTATAGGCCACCAGCACGTCGGCAGCTTCGCCATGTTCCGGCGGGAAGCTCAGGTCGGGGCGGAGCTCGGCGAGCAGAGCCGTCATCTTGCGGGTGGTGCCGACCGGCGAGGTGGATTCCAGCACCACCAGGTCGCCGGCTTTCAGCACCGGGGCGATCGACTGCGCTGCCGACAGCACATAGCTGATGTCGGGCTTATGGTCTTCGGTGATCGGGGTGGGCACGGCGATGACGAACGCATCGGCAGCTTGCGGCGTGGCCGAAGCGCGCAGCTTGCCGTTGGCCACCACTTTCTGGATCAGCCCGTCGAGATCGGGCTCGACGATGTGGATCTCGCCGCGATTGACCTTTTCGACCACCGACGGGTTGACGTCGATGCCGATCACTTCCAGCCCGCGGCTGGCGAATACCGCGCAGGTGGGGAGGCCGATATAGCCCATGCCGATGACGGAAACGGTTTTGATCTCAGTAGTTTTCAGCTCAGACATGCCGCGATAGCTCCTCGACGATCCGGGCGCTGGCCCGGCCGTCGCCATAGGGGTTGTGCGTTTCGGCCATGCCGCGATAAGCGGCGGGGTCGTCCAGCAGACGAGTGGCGTTCAAAACGATCTGCTCGATATCGGTGCCGACGAGGCGCGCCGTCCCAGCGGCTACCCCTTCGGGACGTTCGGTGTTCTCGCGCATGACAAGCACCGGCTTGCCGAGCGAGGGGGCTTCCTCCTGCACGCCGCCGCTATCGGTCAGCACCAGGTAGCTCTGCTTCTGCAGGTAGAGGAACGGCAGGTAATCCTGCGGGTCGATCAGGTGGATATTGGGCACCCCGCCGAGCGCCGCGTTGACCACGCCACGCACGTTCGGGTTGGGATGCACCGGGTAGACGATCTGCACGTCGCCGCGCGTCGCCAGCACCTTCAGCGCAGTGCAGATGCGCTCGATGCCGCCATCGAAATTCTCGCGCCGGTGGCCGGTTACGAGGATCAGCTTCCGTGTTGAATCAAGGAACGGGAAACGAGCCGCGAGCTCGGCGCTGAGCTCCTGGTCGGCGTCCAGGGCGCCGGAAAAATGCAGCAGCGTATCGATCACCGTGTTGCCGGTGACGAAGATCTTCGCCGGGTCCTTGCCTTCGGCGATCAGGTTCTGGCGCGCTTCGGCCGTGGGGGCGAAGTGCCAGGTGGCGATATTGCCGGCGATCACCCGGTTGAGCTCCTCGGGGAAGGGGCTATCGATATTGTGGCTGCGGAGCCCCGCCTCGATATGGGCCACCGGGATGCGCTTATAGAAGGCGGCCAGCGCCGCGGTCATGGCGGTGGTGGTGTCGCCCTGCACCATGACGATATCGGGCTTGGCTTTATCCAGCACCTCGGCCATGCCGAGCAGCACTTTGCTGGTCACGTCGAACAGCGTCTGGCCCGGCGACATGACGTTGAGATCGTAATCCACCGGCATGCCAGTGAGGGCGATCACCTGGTCGACCATTTCGCGGTGCTGGGCGGTGACGCAGATCTGGGTATCGAAATGCGGACTTTGGAGCGCCGCCTGCGCCACCGGGAAGCATTTCAGCGCTTCCGGCCGGGTGCCGAACACGATCAGCAGGCGCTGCCGCCGGGGACGTTCAGGAGGGGAGTGGAAATTCATGTCGCACCGCACTACGAAATGATCTGGTCGCATCTACGCGTTGATGCTCAGCACATACCCCCAACCTATCTGGTGGTCGCCTTAACTCTTAAGCTATGATTAATACCAAACGGACGTTTACCCAGATGCGTTTCGGAGTTTGTACACGCCGTTGCGGCGCGCTACAGGCCGCAGCTGGGGCGGAAACGTGGTCATAACAATTTGATTACAATTTTAATCATCGTCGAGACTTCCAATCCGCGTGCCTGGCAGGTGGAGTTACTTGCGCGCCTGACGACGGCCGGGCACCGAATCGCGGTGCAGCAGGTGGCTGGGGCGGCCAGGCGGTCGAGGTCGCTCGAGCTGATCCTGCAGCTCGAAGAGCGCCGCTCGCCACGCTCGCTGCTGCGACCGGCCGCGCCGCTGGCCGCGACAGCGGGGCAGGGCAACCACGATCTCACCATCGACCTCACCGGTCGCAGCGCGCATGGCCATGCCCCGGTGCTGACGGTGGATTTCGAGGGCCAGCGCGAGCTTGGCGCCGGCCTGGCCGCCATGCTGGCGGGCGGCGTCCGGCCCACGCTCACGGCGCGGCTCAACGGCGTCGCGGTGGCCGAGGCGCGGCCGATGATCGGCGATCGCGTCTGGCTCAGCCGTGCTGCCTCGGAGCTCTGCGCCAGCGCCATCACGCTCATCGAAATGTGCGTCACCCGCTTTGCTGCCGGCAAGCTGCTGCCGCTGGCAACGCCGATCCCGCCGGCGCCGCAGCGCCACGGTCGCGATCTGATCTGGCGCTACCTGCCGCATCTGGTCGCCGGCCTCGGCAAGCGGGCGCTGGGCCGCCTCGGCGGCAACCGGCCGTTCTACTGGCGGACAGCGCATCGGTTGATCGAAGGTTCCGGCATTGCCGAGGGGCCGGACAGCTCGAACGTGCCGTTCAGCGAACTCGCCGATGACGGCAAGCGCTTCTATGCCGATCCGTTCGTTTTCGAATGGCGGGATCGGCTTTACCTGTTTGTCGAGGAATATCCCTATGCGCTCGGCCGCGGCATCATCTCGGTGGCCGAATGCCGCCCCGATGGCCGCATGGAGGCGCCGCGCGCCGTGCTCGAGGAGCCGCACCACCTGAGCTATCCGCAGGTCTTCGCCCATGACGGCGAGGTCTACATGATCCCCGAGTCGAGCAGCGGCAACGAGCTGGTGCTGTATCGCGCCGAGCATTTTCCGCATGCCTGGGTGCGCGAGGCGGTGCTGGTCGAAGGCAAGAAGCTCAACGACATGACGCTGCTGATCCGCGACGATCGCTTCTGGCTGTTCGGCTCCGAGCAGCGGGGAGAGGGGAGCGCGTCGGACACCATGGTGGTCTATGCCGCCAAGGCGCTGGCCGGCCCCTGGTCGCCGCACCCGATGAACCCGGTGCTGATCGATCGCCAGGCGGCCCGCCCGGGCGGGCCGTTCATCCAGACGGCCGATGGTCGCACCCTGTTGCCGCTGCAGGATGGCACCGAGGTCTATGGCGGCGGCCTCGGCATCGCCGAGCTCACGGTGCTGAGCGACAACGAGGTGCAGTTCGGCCCGGTGCGCCCGGTGGTCCCCGGCGAAGCATGGGCCCGCAAGGGGATCCACACGCTGTCGCGCTCGGGCCGGCTGGAAGTGGTGGACAGCTGCGGGTGAAGGTTTTCTTGCTCCCCTCCCCCGCGGCGCAACGCCTCCCCGCAAGGAGGACGGAGGCGATCGCCTCAGGCATCGCCGCCTAAGCGGAGGATCGCCGAAGGCCCAGCCTTTCACGTGCTTTCCGGTAGGGATTTACCAAGAAAGCCCATTCCGGAAGCGTCCGACGGCCACTGGTATATAAAGCCCTAACGACAGGCCGCTTGCAGAACGAGATGTTAACGCCATGGCTTTGCTGACCGACGCGCCGCATCCCCACAGCCCGACCACTTCGGGGGCTCGCGCCTTCGCGCGCCTTGGGGCGCGGCCCGCCAATGACGAGATCATCGCCCCGCCGGCGCCGCAGCCAGAGCCGGTGGCGACCGTGACGCTGGGCAAGATCGGCGATTTCCTCGAGCTCGATTTCGGCCGGCTGTTCGTCTGGTTGAAAAGGGGCCTCCTCGCCTCGGTGGCGCTGGCCGGGCTCGGTGCGGTGGCCGGCGGCGCCTACGCGGTGCTGAGCCCAGCCAAATACACCGTCTCGACCGATATCCTGATCGATCCGGCGAACCTGCAGGTGGTGACCGACGATCTGTTCCAGCAGCCGGGGCAGGTGGATAACGCGCTGCTGACAGCCGGCAGCAAGCTGCGCGTGCTCACTTCGGGCAATGTGCTGTCGCGCGTCGTCGACAAGCTGAACCTCGTTGCCGACAAGGAATTTTTCGATCCGACCCCGGGCCTGCTGTCGGGCCTGTTCGGCTCCAGCAAGGACGAGAAGCCGGCCGACCCCAAGCTCGCGGCGCTGGCGGCGCTCAGCGGCCGGGTCAGCACCACGGCCGATGAGAAGTCGTTCGTCGCGACGCTGCGCGTCTCCTCGGAGACGCCGGACAAATCGATCATGCTCTCGTCGGCCATCTTCGAGGCCTTCAAGGCGGAGCTGGCGACGGCGGAAGCCGATGGCGCCGGCCGCACCGCCGCCGCGCTGACCGACCGGCTCGATGAATTGAAGGCTTCGGTGAAAATCGCCGAAGAAAAGGTCGAGGCCTATAAGCGCGACAACAACCTCGCCACCAGCTCGGGCGAACTGGTCAACACCCAGACCATGGCGCAGCTCAACCAGCAGGTGGTGGAGGCGCAGTCGCGCGTCATCGCCGCACAGTCGAGCTATGACGAACTGGTCGCCGCCGGCCGCAACGCCACCACCGCCGATACCCAGGCCTCGGGTGCGCTGACGACGCTGCGCGCCAGCGCCGGGGCGCTGCGCCAGCAGCTCGACGCGCAGTCGATGGTCTACGGCCCGCGCCACCCCACGATCGTCCGGCTCAACACCGAGCTCAGCGCCGTCAACGCGCAGCTCGAAGCGGAAATCGGTCGCATCGTCGCCGCCGCCAAGGTGTCGCTCGACGAGGCCAAGACTGCCGCCGCGGCGCTCAGCGCCAAGGCCGATGAGCTGAAGACCAGCGTGTTCAGTGACAACGAGGCGCTGGTGACGCTGCGCGAACTCGAGCGCGACGCCACCTCGAAATCGACGATCTACGAAGCCTTCCTCAGCCGGGCTCGCCAGGTGACCGAGCGCGAGCAGCTCGACACCACCAATGTGCGAGTCATCTCCACTGCCGTGCCGCCGCCCGGCCGGTCGTGGCCGCCGCGCACCGTGGTGATGCTCGGGGCAGGGGCCGCGGGCGGCTTCGCCATCGGCATGCTGCTGGCGGCGCTGTTCGGCATGATGCGCGACCTGAAGCAGCCGCCGCGCCGGCGTGTCGCCTCCGTTACCGCCTGATCCAGCCATGCAGCGACGCATCGTCTTCCACGTCCCGAGCCTTCGGGGCGGCGGCGCCGAGCGCGTCTTCGTGCTGATGGCCAACGAAATGGCGCGCCGCGGCCACGAGGTGACGCTGTTCACCTGGAACGGCGAAGGCCCCAACGCGGCGCTCCGCTCCGATGCGGTACATTTCGTCGACCTGGGAATACCGATCCACGGCGAAGGTTTTGGCAAGCCCGCCACCATCGCCGGGCTGTGGCGCAGCGCCGGCTTCTACCGGCGGCTCAAACCCGACGCGGTGTTCAGCGGCCCGGAGTTTGCCAACCTGATCACCGCACTGGCGCTGAACCTCGGCTTCAGCAAGGCAAAGTTCTTCCCGAGTTTTCATGCCGCCGCCGCGATCCCGTCGAACGATTTCGGCTCCAAGCTCGCCGTGCTGCTGTCGGGCCTTGTCGCCGCCCGCGCCACCAAGGCGATCGCGGTTTCCGCCGGGGTCGGGCGCGACATCGCGGCGCGCGGCGTGGCTGCCGGCAGGATTGCGGTGATCAACAATCCACTGCCGCCCGCGGCGGCTCGGACCGGGCAGGTTTACCCCTGGCAGGCGGAGCTCACGGCGCTGGGAGAGGGGCCGGTGATCGCCACTGCCGGCCGCCTGGTCGGGGTGAAGGACCACAAGACGTTGCTGCGCGCCTTCGCGGCGCTGCTCAAAACCCGTCCGGCCCGGCTGGTGCTGTTCGGCGAAGGCCCGCTGCTCGGCGAACTCGAAGCGGAAAGCCGAGTCCTCGGAATCGCTTCGCGGGTTTTGTTCCCGGGCTACGTGAACGACCCGGCAGCCTGCTACGCCGCCGCCGACCTGTTCGTGCTCAGCTCGACCAGCGAGGGGTTTGGCAATGTGCTGATCGAAGCCATGGCCGCCGGGGTGCCCGTGGTTTCCACCGACGCCCCGCACGGCCCGCGCGAGATTCTCGCCGATGGCAAGTACGGTACGCTGACCCCGGTGGGCGATGTAGACGCGCTGGCCGATGCGATGGGCGCGACGCTGGAGCGGCCGACCGATGCGGCGCTGCTCAGGGGCAGGGCAGCCGACTATACCGTGGAGCGGATCGGCGACCAGTACGAGGCGCTGCTGCGCTAGCACCCACGCGACGGCCGCACCGGCGCCTCTTGATCGGCCTCGGCCGATACCTAGATTCGATGCAAATACAGCAGCAGTTGGAGACGCGAATGGCAGTTTTTGCCGTGAACATCCTCGGCCGCAGCGATGAGCCCACCGGCCGGGCCGAAGTGATGGTGGCAGAAGACGAACAGGGACTCCGCCGGGAGTTCAGCGCCTTTCTCACTGCCGCCTCGGAGGTGATCATCACCGCCGATCCGCGCCGCGTCGAAGCGGAACTGGTGGCCAATGGCTGGGCGCCGCCCGAGATCACCGAAGGCAGCCGACTACGCCTCTATCGCTGCACAGCGCTGCCCGGCTGGAACGCATCGGAGAACCTCGCGCTGCCGGTCTGAGCGCGAGGAGGAAAGTTGCAGACCTTTCCTCCTCGGACGCGCGCTCAGGGAATGCGTGAGACCTGCTCGAGCTGGTCGACCAGCCGCTCGAATGTGGCGGCGATATCGGTCAGCCGATCATGTGGCGGCTCGCCCTTGATGGCGTTGAGGTAGTCGCTCTGGCGGTGCCGGATCTCCGCCAGCAGTGCGCCGCCCTCGAGCCGCGCCAGGGTGCGTTCCTCCTCGGTGGCGTAGACCGAGCTGGCGCGCGCCTTCAAATGAGCCGCCTTGACGTTCCACGACCCCAGGCTCGCGACAAACGGCCTGATCGCCCGGTTGGCGCGCTGCCGGCTGGCAAAGCCTGGATTGCTGCGCCGGGGAGTTGATTGAGTGCTCTGCATGGACCTTCTCCCGTGTTGTCCGCCGTTCAAGCGGCGGTTTGCGCTGAAACACGCACCGGGCGCGACGGGTTGCATGGGGAGGCAAGGCAAGAGCTGGAAGGGCCACCACCCAGCGATGCTGGGTCAGCTGACCGATGCGGCGCTGCTCGGGGCAGGCCGACTACACCGTGAAGCGGATCGGGGATTTGTACGAGGGGCTGTTGCGCCAGGGGCTGGCAGAGGGGCCGGTGCGGGCTGACCCCCACCCCTGTCCCCTCCCCGCAAGGGGGAGGGAGACCCTCACACCAGCATCCCAGCTTGCGTCTCTCTCCCCTTGCGGGGAGGGATCAAGGATGGGGGCAGCGCCAGGCGTCAGCTGAAACTCCTTTGCCGCCAATGCGTAGCTATTGGAGCAACCCGACTGCCGCGTCCGGTTGCCGGCGGGGTCGTGCCGCGCGTCCACAGCCCGCATCGACCCCGCCGTACTTTGCCTCAGCGCTCGAGATCGCCGTGGTCGGCCCGTCGTTGCTGCAAGGGGGAGAAGGTCATGAGAGCGGCGCTCGAATAGCGAGGGAGGGGGCCGTCTCTCTCAGTTGACTTGGGCTAGCGCCGAACCCGGCCTTCGCCGAACAGCGGGATGACGTTGCCGACGCGCTCGGCCGGCACGGGCCTCGGCTCGAAGGCGCGCACCATGGGCAGGGCCTGGTGCTGCACGGCGGCGACGCGCTCGACTTCGACCAGCCCGTCGATGCAGTTGAGCAGCTGCTGCGGGGTCACCGGCTTTTCCAGCACCGCGTCGATCCCTGCCGCGAGCAGCGGCCGGTGGAACGCCACGGCGGCGCGGGTCAGCGCCACGATCTCGAAGGCGCTGCTGGCCAGCTTCAGGTGGCTGCGCAGCCCGCGGGCGATATCGATGGCCGGAGCGCCGGGCAGGTCGGTATCGAGCACCACCACGTCGACCGGCGAGATACGCAGGAACGTCGTCAGCATCTCGACGCTGGAAAAACTCGCCACGCGATAGCCGCCATCCTGTTCCAGCGCACGGCTGAGGATGGCCGCGAACGCCGGGTTCGCTGCCAAAATCGCTACCGCTTTGCTATGGGACGTCGTCACCTGTCCGGCTCCGGGCTTGGGTTAATGTTTCCCTAACACAGGGGCGGGTGGCGTCGAGGCCCGAACTGGCGGTATCCTTAACCGGGCTCGCCGAACCACTCCGTTAACCCCAGCTTAACCAACTGCTTGGGGCGAATCCGGCGACCTGCTAGACGAGAGGGCATGGCGGCGGGCCGAACAAAGCCCTGCAATGCCAACAATTTGAGGCAATTTGCTGTGGCGCAGAGCGAGCTTGGATACCAGGGCGTGGAGCGGCGCAAAGCGCGCCGCGTGGTGGCGAACCAGGCGGCGCTGTGCACAGCTTTTGCCCTGGGCGAAGGCGCCCTCGCCGCGATGGTGATGCTGCTGCCGGCGCTGCTCTATCACGGGTTCGTTCTCCGCGTTGCAGCGATCGACATTCCGTTCGGGCTCTACGGCATCTACTCGGCGGTGGTGGGCGTCCTCTATGGCGCGTTCTCGGCCATCTCCGCCAACCAGTTCCTCGATCGGGCCCAGCCGCCGCACACCACGCTGGTGCAGAGCGTGCTCAGCTGGACCGGCGCGTTCGCCATCGCGCTGTTCGGCGCTTTCTTCATTGGGGTCGCCGACGATCTGTCGCGTGTCTCGCTGATCGCGGCGTTCGTCCTCGGCGTACCGGCGCTGCTGCTCGCCCGCACCATTGCCTATGCCGCGGTCACGACGCGCATCAAAGCCGGGCGGCTGCAGTTCCAGAAGGTGGCGGTGGTGGGCAGCCGTGGCGATACGGTGCGCTTCCTCGTCAACGGGAACCTGTGGAAGACCGGCTACCGGCTCGCCGGCACGCTCTATCTCGAAGATACGGTCAATGCCGAGGGCGCCTACCAGCTGAGCTCCGTCGTCGATTTCGCCCAGCATTGGGTGTCGCATGGCGCTGAGTTCATCGTCTTTGTCGGCGAGATCGGCGATATCGATGGGCTGGAAAAGCTGACCAATGAGCTGAAGCGCTTCGCCATCAACGTGGTCTGCGTGCCGGCCACCGACAATGTCAGCTTCAAGTTCCTCGACGTGGTGCCGCTCGGCCCCAACAATGCGCTGCGCTCGTTGCGCAAGCCCATGAGCGATGGCGCGGTGCTGATGAAGCGCCTGTTCGATATTGCCGGCGCTGGCCTCGGCCTGTTGTTCCTCAGCCCGCTGCTTGCGGTGATCGCGCTATTGATCAAGCTCGACAGCCCCGGCCCGGTGTTCTTCCGGCAGGAGCGGCGGGGCTTTAACGGCCGCACCTTCCACATCTGGAAGTTCCGCTCGATGACCGTCACCGAATCCGGCCGCAAGATGACGCAGGCCAAGGTCGGCGACAAACGCATCACCAAGGTCGGCGCCTTCATCCGCCGCACCTCGATCGATGAGCTGCCGCAGCTGATCAACGTGCTGAGCGGCGAGATGAGCCTTGTCGGACCGCGCCCGCATGCGCTCGTCCACGATGACGAGCTGGGCGAGCAGGTCGCCAGCTACGCGCATCGCCAGCGCATCAAGCCGGGGATTTCCGGCTGGGCCCAGGTCAACGGCTATCGCGGCGAGACCACGACGTTCGAGCAGATCGAAGGCCGCACGCGGCACGATCTTTACTACATCGACAACTGGTCGATTTTCCTTGATTGCTGGATCATCGTCTTGACGGTTTTCTCGTCCAAGACCCGGCGCAACGCCGTCTGATCCGGAGCCCCGCCTGCCCATGCGCCTGTTACCTGCCTTCGCCTGGCTGCTGCTCGCTGCCATCGCCTTCGTCACCCTGGCGCCGATCGGGCTCAGGCCGATCAGCAGTTTTTCCCCCAGCATCGAACGCTTCGCGGCCTTCGCGGCCGTGGGCCTCTGCTTCGCGCTCGCCTATCCGCGCCACCTGTGGCTGGTCCTGGCGCTGGTGCTGGGCGCCGCCATCGCGCTCGAAGCGCTGCAACTGGTCTCGGCCTCCCGGCACGGGCGGCTGTTCGACCTCGCGGTCAAGCTCGCCGGCGGCGGTTTCGGCGTGGTGGCGGGCGTGGTGGCGCGTCGGCTGTGGCAGCGCGTGATGGCCAGCCGAACGGCCTGAGCCGGGGCAGGGCGCAGCATGTGCCGGCAGTAAGGCGGATACCGCAGTGCCTCTGGAGCGGGTGTCCGCTTGGCGCTAGCGCCGGATGAGCTTGCTCATGCTGATGCGCGGTTCGATCCGGTAGCCGGACCTTTGATAGAATTCGACCACCGCCGCATTCGTCTCGGCGACCTGCAGGTTGATCTTCACGCAGCCGAGGCCTGAGAGACGACGCTCCGCCTCGGCGAGCAGGTCGCGACCGACGCCGCGATTTCGGTGCGATCGGCTGACCGCGATGCGGGAGATCCAGCCGCGATGTCCTTCATAGCCGGCCATGACCGACCCGCAGACCCGATCGCCGTCGACAGCAACCAGCAGCAAGTCGGGTTGCAGTTTCAGCTTCTCGGCGATTGCCGCTTCGGCGGCATTCCACGGCGCATCGTCTGGAAACGCCTCCTGCCACAGAGCTTTGACCTCTAGGAAGTGCCGCTCGTCGTAGGTGATGACCTCAGTCATAGTGCCGTTCTCGATTGCAAAGCGTGCGGCCACGCTTAGCCTGCCGGGGCGGGCTGGGCAAACGGCTGCAGCCGCTGAGTGGGGCGCTGAGCGCGGGCAATCGACTTGGTGCTTCACGCCGGACCTCCGCTGGGATACCGCAATGGCTGCTGCAGCAGGCGGGGGCGACGCCGAAGAGCCGTGCCGTTCATGGTCGACGGTCTGAAGGGAGATGCGATGGAAAGCCGGGCCTGGGTTGAGCTGGTCGAACGCAATGTTCAAGCGTTTGGCGAACTCGTTGTTGGCATCGACCCCTCGCTTGCCGAGCTGCCACGGTTCTTCGAGCAGGGCGACGCGACGCGCTGGATCGACGGATATGTCAATTTCATCCTCGATGCCGCCGAGGGCCATGTCGGGTTTGTGAAGTTTCAGGCCGCCTATTTCGAGGCCGGCGGGCTGGCGGGGCTCGAGGCGCTGTCGGCGGGCATGAAGCGGGCCCGGGCAGCGGGAATGGGCGTCATTCTCGACGCCAAGCGCGGCGATATCGGCGCGACGGCCGCCGCCTATGCACGGGCTTACCTGACGCCGGCAGCCGAGGGCGGGAGCGGGGACTTCGAGGCCGACTGCCTGACTATCAACCCGTTGATGGGGCCCGATACGCTCGAGCCCTTCGTCGAGTGCGCCAACCGCTTCGGCAAGGGCCTGTTCGTACTCTGCCGAACCTCCAATCCGGGCGCCGGGTGGCTGCAGGACAAGATGGCAGGTAACCGGCTGGTCTCGGATCGCGTCGCCGACCTGATTGCCGGCCTCGCCCCCGGCGATGCCGGGCTCGCCCCCGGCGATGCCAGGCTCGCCCCCGGCGATGCCGGCTCTCTCTCCCCGATCGGCGCAGTGATCGGGGCGACGGTTCCCAATGAAGGGCGCCGGCTGCGCACGCTCCTGCCGCGCTCGATCATCCTCGCCCCGGGCCTTGGCGCGCAAGGCGGCGATGCGGCCAGTATCCGCTCGCTGCGAGGTACGCGCCCGGGTGATCTGCTGGTGCCGGTTTCGCGCGGCCTGACCCGCCCCGACGACCGGGATGTTTCGCCCACCGCCTACCGGGCGGCGCTGCTGGAGAAGATCGCCCAGTTCAAAGCCGCGATCGCCTACGACTACGATCGCCGCGAGGCGGCGGCGGGTTGAGGTCGCTACCGCTATCCTATCGGGTCGCTATTCGATCGCCCACGAAGTGATCGCCACATCCTGCAGCGCCGGCGCCGCGCCGCTGTCTGCGGCCTTCAGCATCAGCCGGTAGCGCGCGGGCCACGTCCGTCTTCCCTCCACCGCACATCCTGCGTGGGTTGGCGATCGGCGACCCGTGCCGGCCTCCGGATGCGATTTATCGATATATCTTTTCGAAGGCTCGATCCTGTCGGCTTGGCCCCGGAATCGGCGTGGTCCTGCCGAATCTCGATTGACAAGGCGTGGAATTGTCATGCAGCTTGGCTTTATCGATAAATCTGGAGGGAAACAGATGTCGTTGCCAAACCATAGTGCCGTCGCGCCGGTCACCCGGCGCCGTCTGTTGACAATGTCCGCCGCGCTGATGGCCGGCACCGCACTCGCTGCGGCCACTGGGGGCGCCTTCGCGCAAGGCGGGGCGGCGCTGCAGTTCTGGAAGATGCCGAACATGGCGGCCGAGAGCGAGAACGCCTATTGGGCGACCGCCGTCGCCGGGTTCAAGGAGGCGAGCGGCAACAGCGTCGAGCACCTGCTGGTGCCGTGGGCCGAGTTCCTCGCCAAGTATACGGCTGCGTTCGTTTCCGGCACGGCGCCCGACGTCTCCTACCAGGTGACCAACACGCTCAACCAGTTCGGCACCAATGGCCTGCTCGCGGACCTCAGGGCGATCGATCCGGCGCTCGATACCAGCGCCATCAACGAGGCGATGATCGCGTCGGCCACGCGCGACGGCAAACTCTACGGCTACCCCTACATCTCGAGCCGCTTCGTTCTCGCCCTCAACGAAGCCGTGTGGGAAAAGGCCGGCAAGCCCGCCCTGCCGACGACGTATGACGAGCTGCTGGAGTTCGCCAGGAAACTCACCTTCGACGAAGCGGGCAAGCCGCTCGGCGATCCGGCCTTCGACAAATCCAAGGTGGCGATCTACGGCATGGCCTGGCCGGGCTCCTATGAGGTGGTGATCAACTACATCTGGAACGTGCTGTTCTCCTACGGGGTGACGCCGTTCAGCGCCGACATGAAGGATATCGGCTTCGATACGCCCGAGGGCCGCGCCGCGCTCGAGCATCTGAAGGCGCTGCAGGATAGCGGCGCGGCGACGCCGCTCACCCTTTATGCCGATGCGACGCAGTGGAGCGAATTGCTGCCGGCCGGCAAGGCGGGCCTGCAATGGGTGGAAGCCAACGTCCAGCAGTTCGTCAACTTCCCCGATGCCCGGCTGCAGGTGGTGGAGCCGCCGGCGGGCCCGGCAGGGGCGTTCGTTTCGGGGGCGGCGGGCTATCTGGTGATCGCCGAAGCCAGCGCCAACAAGGCGGCGGCGCTCGATTTCATCAAGTACGTGACATCTGGGGCGCCATACGACGATTACATCGCGCAATCGCTGCTGTTCCCGGTCAGCACCAATGCCGATGCCGCCGCCATGTATGGCAAGGTGAGCGAGAAGCGGGCCTATGATTTCCTCGCCGCCGCGCTGCCGCAGACCAAGTCGATGCTGTTCCCGGCGGCCCTGCCGTATAACGGCTATGAGTATCTGGTGGGCGAGATCAACAACTACCTGAGCGGGCAGAAATCGCTGGATCAGGTGATCGCCGACGCCAGGCAGCAGACCGCGACGCTCGCCGCCAACGCCGGGCTCTAGCACCTCATGCAGGCGATCAAGGCACAGGCGAGGGCGGAGTTCATCTCCGCTCTCGTCTTCCTCACCCCGAAAGTCGGATTGTTCGCCGCGTTCGTCGTGGTGCCGTTCGTCTACACCTTCTACCTGATGCTGTTTCAGGGTGGCCTGATCGGCAAGTTCAGGTTTGTCGGCTTAGGGAATTTCGGCGCGCTGCTGGGTGACGGGCTGCTGCGCTCGACCATCGGCAACACGCTCTTGTTCATGGCCGTCAACATTCCGGTCACCGTGGGGCTGGCGCTCGGCGTCGGCATCCTGCTCGCCCGCCAGGTGAAATTCCGCGGCGTCTATCGCTCGCTGATCTACGTGCCTTCGCTGCTCTCGGTTTCGGCCACCGGGCTGGTGTGGAAGATCATGCTCGATCGCGATGCCGGCCCGATCTACGGCTTTTTCAAGCACACGTTCGGGTTCGAGCTCAGCTATCTGCAGTCGGGCACGGTGGCGCTCATCGCCGTGGCGCTGATCAGCGCCTGGGCGTCGGTGGGCTTTTACAGCCTGATTTTCCTCGCCGGCCTCAACGGCATCCCGCGCGAGCTTTACGAGGCCGGCACCGTCGATGGCATCAGCCCGAGCGGCGCCTTCTGGCACATCACCCTGCCGCTGTTGAAGCCAGTGCTGCAGCTGGTGCTGATCCTCACCTCGATCAGCGCCATCCAGGTGTTCGACATCATCTTCGTCCTCACCCAGGGCGGGCCCGGCACCTCGACCTATACGGTGATGTGGTACATCTACAAATCGGTGTTCGGGGGCGGCTCGGTCGGCTACGCGGCAACCATCAGCGTCGCGGTGATGGTGTTCTCGATCCTTCTCGCCGGCGCGATCGTGCTGTTTACCCGCAGCCGGGAGGCGCGCTGATGGCGCCGCACTCGCGCCCACGGGTCCGCCTCAGCAGCCGCCAGGTCTGGGCGGCGCTGCGCACCCACACGCTGCTGATCCTCGTCGTTCTCGCTTCGATCTGCCCGGTGCTGTTCGTCGTCGTCGCCTCGTTCAAGCCGATCACCAGCTTCGACTCGCTGGCGAGCAGCACGGCGCCGTTCACCCTTGCCAACTATCTCGGGGTGTTTGCCGACAAGGTGTCGATCCAGTGGCTGCTCAACTCGATCATCGTCACCACGGCAGTGACCATCCTCACCGTCATCGTCGATATGCTCGCCGGCTATGCCTTCGCCAAGCTGAAGTTCAAGGGCAGCGCCTGGTTGCTTTCGGCGATGCTGGCGACCGTCATGGTGCCGTTCGCGGTGACGCTGTTGCCCAACTACGTGCTGGTGGCGCGGCTGGGGCTGGTCAACAGCTATGCCGGCCTCATCATCCCGCTGCTGTCGGCGCCGGTCGGGGTCTACCTGATGCGGCAGTTCATCTCCGAAATCCCCGACGCGCTGCTCGAGGCGGCCAAGATCGATGGCGCCGACCCGCTGCAGATCCTCATGAAAATCATCGTGCCGCTGGCGCGCCAGCCGGCGATCGTTCTGGCGGTGTTCACCTTCGTCAACACCTGGAACAGTTTCCTCTGGCCGCTGCTGATCGCCCAGAGCGAGGACAAGCGCACCCTGATCGTCGGCATCGCCACCCAGAGCCTGCAGCACACGCAGAACCTCGGGGCGATGACGGCGCAGACGGTGATCAGCATGGTGCCGACGCTCGTCGTCTTCGCCATCTTCCAGCGCTACTTCCTCATGGGCCTGACGGCGGGGTCGGTGAAGTCGTGATCGACAACAGCAACAAGCAGAAGCGTAGCGGGGAGGGCCGGCAATGACCGGGGCAAGCTATCCGAGCCTCAGGGGCCAAGTCGTTTTCGTCAGCGGCGGGGCCAGCGGCATTGGCGCCGAAATGGTGGCGCAGTTCGCCCGCCAGGGGGCGCAGGCGGCGTTCGTCGATATCGACGATACGAGCGCCGAGGCGCTGGTCGCGGCGCTTGCGGCCGAGGGGCACGCGGCGCCGTTCTACCAGCACTGCGATATCCGCGACATCGCGGCGCTGCGGCTGGCAATCGCCGCGGTGATCGAGCGCTTCGGCCCGATCAACACACTGGTCAACAATGCCGCGAGCGATGATCCGCACACCATCGCCGAGGTCGAGCCCGACTATTGGGACGAGCGCATGGCGCGCAACCTCAGGCACCACTTCTTCGCCGCGCAGGCGGTGCGCCCGGCCATGGCCGGGGCGGGGGGCGGCTCGATCATCAATATCGGCTCGACCGTCTGGCTGTTCGGCGCCCCCAAGACCATCGCCTATGCCACCGCCAAGGCGGCGATCACAGGCATGACCCGCTCGATGGCGCGTGAACTGGGACCCGAGAACATCCGCGTCAACTGTGTCATCCCCGGCTGGGTGATGACCCCGCGGCAGCTCGCCACCTATATCGACGATGCCGCCGAGCAGCAGATTTCGACCCGCCAGTCGCTCAGCAACCGGCGCATCCAGCCCGCCGACATCGCCAACATGGTGCTGTTCCTCGCCGCCGACGAGAGCCGCTCCTGTGCCGGGCAGAACTTCATCGTCGATGCCGGCTGGGTCTGACCGGGCCGCTACCGACCAACCTCCTACTAACGGAACTGACCAAAATGAACGCTGACCGCCAAAGCTCCGACCCGGTGGTGCAATTGATGCGCGAGAGCTTTTTCTCCGCCCTGCTTTCCGACGTGCTCGACGAACTGGGCTATCGCAACCAGGCGCTCCAATCACGCATCCGGCCGCTCGATGACTCCGTCAAGATGGTCGGGCGGGCGCGCACCATGATCTATGCCGATATCTATCAGCAGCCCGGACCGGACGAGAACCCGCATGCCGGCGAGATCAAGCTGATTGACAGCCTCGCGGCGGACGACGTGGTGGTCTGCGCCTGCGGCACGTCGGGCCGGATCGCGCCGTGGGGGGGCCTGCTCAGCACCGCAGCCAAGGTGCGCGGCGCGGCGGGCGCGCTGATGGACGGGCTGGTGCGCGATATCGCCGAGATCCGGGCCTTAAGCTTTCCGGTGTTCCACGGCGGCATCGGGCCGCTCGATAGCAAGGGCCGGGCACGCGTCATCGATACCGATGTCACGGTGCAGTGCGGCGGCGTCAGCATCTCGCCCGGCGATATCGTCTTCGGCGATGGCGATGGCGTCGTCGTGGTGCCCCAGGCCATCGAGGCCCAGGTGATCGCCGCGGCGACGGAGCGGCTCAAGGGCGAGAACAAGACCAAAGCCGCATTGCTGGCCGGGCGCAGCCTCGCTGAAGTCTACGAAGAATTCGGCGTCTTGTGAGGGCACCATGATCGTCGATTGCCACGTCAATATCTGGAACCCCGAGCATGTGCGTCCGCTGCTGACCACCGGCACCGCCACCTCGCGGCCGGGTTCGGTGAGCCAGCTGGCCGATGCCGACACGGTCTACAGGGCGATGTCGGAGGTCGACAAAGCTATCATCTTCTCGCTGCGCTACGGCGACAGCGCCGGCATTGACGGCGATGACGAGGTTACGGCGGCGGCGGTGAAGAAATATCCCGACAAGTTCGTCGGCTTTGCCGCCATGGATCCGCGCCGGCCCGACTACATGGACTTGCTGGTGCATGCCATCGACGATCTCGGGCTCAAGGGCGTCAAGTTCGGGCCGATCTACAATGGCGTGTCGCTGCTCGACCCCAGGATGGTGCCGGTCTACGAGTTCTGCGTGAAGCGCAATATTCCGCTGACCATGCATATGGGCACGACTTTCGCCGAGAACGCGCCGATCGAGTATGGCCGGCCGCTCGATGTCGACAGCATCGCGGCGCGCTACCCGGATCTCAAGATGATCATGGCGCATATGGCGCACCCCTGGGCCGAGGAGTGCATCGTGGTCATCCGGAAGCGCCCCAATGTCTATGCCGAAGTGTCGGCGCTGTTCTACCGGCCGTGGCAGTTCTGGAACACCCTGGTCACGGCGCAGGAATACCGGGTGAACGACCGCAACAAGATTTTCTGGGGCACCGATTTCCCGTTCGCCGAGGTGCGGGAATCGATCGATGGGCTCAACGCCATCAACGAGCAGGTCGAAGGCACGAGGTTGCCACGGATCAGCCAGACGACAATTGATTCAATCGTTTACGCGAACCCGTTCGAGCATTGGTGGCACGGCGGCCTCAAGTCGTGACCCCAAGGCTGAAGCGAGACAGAACATGAAGATCACCGAAGTCGAACCGATCCTGTTGCGTGGCACGGCCGCCTATGGCGCGGGGGCCAGCGGCGCCGAGGCCACCGATAATGGCGACTGGCAACTGCTGATCCGCGTCGCCACCGACGAGGGCCTCACCGGCTGGTCGGATGTCGAAACGCTGGCCCCGGCAGCGGTCAGCATCATTGCCGGCGAGGGCATGGCGACGGTCGGCTTCCAGACGCTGGGGAGCCTGCTCGTCGGCGAGAACCCGCTCGATGTCGAGCGGCTGTGGGACAAGCTCTATGTCGGCAGCGCCTATTACGGCCGGCGCGGCATCGCCATGCACTGCATCTCGGCCCTCGACAACTGCCTGTGGTCGATCCGGGCCCAGGCCGCCGGGATGCCGCTGGCCGAGCTGCTCGGTGGGCGGCGGCGCGACAAGGTGATGGCCTATGCCTCGACGCTGTTCCGCTCGACGCCCGAGGGCATGGTCGACGCCGCCAATGGCTATATCGACAAGGGCTATCGCGCCGTGAAGTTCGGCTGGGGAGTGTTCGGCCAGGATCCGGGGCGAGACCGCGAACTGGTGGCCGCCGCGCGGCAGGCGCTCGGGCCCGACCGCCACCTGATGGTCGATCCCGGCTGGTATCCGACGGTGACGCCAAACCGCATGCAGCCGCGCGGCCGCGCCGACAACGAGGCGCTCTGCCAGTGGCTCGGCGACTATGACGTGCGCTGGGTCGAGGATTTCATCCACCCCGAGAATTTCGACGAGTATGCCGCGGTGCGGGCCGCGAGCCCGGTGCCGGTGGCGGCGGGCGAGCAGGTCTCGACGGTGTGGGAGTTTGCCCGCTTCATCGAGAGCGGCTGCGTCGATGTCATCCAGCCCGACCTGACGCGCTGCGGCGGCCTGAGCGTGGCGAAACAGGTGGCGCAGCTGGCCAACCGGGCGGGTATTGACCTCGTGCCGCATTCCTGGCTGACGCACCTGTTGACCGGCTACAGCCTGCAGCTGATCGCGACTTTGCCGCGGGCGCATTTCGTCGAGTTCAATGTCAGCCAGAGCCCGCTGACGGCAGGCATCGCGCCGACCTCGCTGAGCCTCGATGCCGAGGGCTGCATCGCCATTCCCGATGGCGTCGGCATCGGCATCGAGGTCGACACCGATTTCATCGACGCGCATCGCGCCCGCTGAGGAGACAAGCATGGACCGCCGCATCGTCAACGTCGCCGAGCTCGATCTCACCTCGCCGGGCCGCCGCGACTATTGGGTGGCGCTGCCGCATGATGGCATCTGGGGCGACCACCTGGTGCCGCTCACGGTGTTCATCGGCCCCGAGGCGCAGCCGGGCAGGGGCCTGGTGGCTTTCGGTTCGACCCATGGCAACGAGTATGAGGGGCCGATCGCCATCAAACACCTGCTCGGCGAGATCGACATGCGCGAGGTGCGCGGCCGCATCATCCTCGTGCCGGTGCTGAACGTTGCGGCGTTCCGCGCCGGAGCGCGGGATTCGGTCAACGATGACGGGGTCAACCTCAACCGCGCCTTCGTGGCCGATGCCGGCCGCACGCCGAGCCTGGGGCGGATCACCCACCGCATCGCCGATTTCGTCCGCACCACGATCTGGCCGCATGTGCATGTGGTGCTGGACCTGCATGCCGGGGGCGAGGTGGCGCAGTTCGCGCTCGGCCCCAGCTTTCACCCGATCGCCGACCGCGAGCAGAGTTTCAGGATCGAACAATCGGCCCGCTGGTTCGGCTCGCCGGTGGTGCTGGTCTACCAGAACGAGACACCGGGCCTGTTGACCAGCGAAGCGGAACGGCAGGGCAAGGTCACTATCGGCGCCGAGCTCGGCTGGGGCCGCTCGATCCACCCCGACGGCGTGCGCTATGGCCGGCAGGGCATCCGGGCCGCCGCCATCCATTGGGAGCAGTTGCGCGGCACCATCAAGCCGATCGATCACCATGCCGACGGCACCCAGGTGAAACTCTCGATCGTCAACCGCAACTGCACCATCGTCGCCCCGTTCGACGGCCACTATGAGCCGCTCCGCAAACCGGGCGACGCTGTCACTGCCGGAGCGACGATCGGCTATCTGCACGATTTCCAGCGGCTGGAACTGCCGGCTTGGCCGGTCAGGGCAGGTGTCTCCGGGCGGCTCGCCGCACAAGCCTGGGGCGCCCGGGTCAACCAGGGTCAGCACATCGCCATCGTGGGCGAGGTGCAGGACTGGGCGAGCTGACAGACATCGACAGCTCAAGCGGATAATATGCCTCAAAACGGCAGATTCTGATGCCCTTGGAGGAAACTTGCCCCCTAGCAAGAAGGCGGTAACGCTCAAGGACGTGGCGCGGCTGGCCCAGACAACGCCGATGACCGTCTCGAACGTGCTCAACAACCGGGCGGGCGCCGTGGGGCCGGAGCTGTCGGCGCGGGTGCGGCGCGTGGCGCAGGAACTCGGCTACCGCCCGCACGCGCTGGCGCGGCGGCTGAGGACGCAGCGCAGCCAGATCATCGGCGTGGTGCTGGTCGATGCGTCGCCGTTCTTTCTCTCCGACCCGCTGACCGCCGCCATGCTGGCCGGCCTCACCGCTGCGCTGCACCGGCTCGATTACTCGACGATCCTGCACGGCGTCGGCCCCGACGAGGTCGAGCAGGCGTCGTTCCTGCGCAATATCGAGACTGACGGCTTCTGCATGGTGCTGTCGGGCTCCCGTGCGACGCGCCGCCGGGTGGTGGAGCGGATCGCCGCCACCAACCAGCCGCTGGTGATCCTGCAGGAAGAAGTGCCGGACGAGGTGCGCGATGCGGCCTCGATCCATTTCGATGACCGGGGCGGGGCGCGTGAGCTGGCCCGCGCCCTCGTCACCGGCGACGTGCGACACGTGCTGTTCCTCGTGCCAGCGCTGGAATGGGCCGCCATGCAGCGGCGCGAGGGCGGCATCCGCGAAATTCTCGCCAACCGGCCCGAGGTCCGCCTCAGCGTGGTCAAGTCGGCGAATGAAGGTTTTGAGGCTTGCCAGGCGGCGCTGGGGGCGTTTCTGGCCAAGGGCGACGAACCTGACCTGGTCATCGGCGGCAACGACCAGATGGCCATTGCCGCGATGCGCTACCTGCAGGGCGTCGGCCGCAATGTTCCCGGCGATATCCAGGTGGCGGGCTTCAACGGCCTCGAATTCGGGCGCTATTCGACGCCCGAACTCACCACGGTCGCCGCACCGGCGTTTCGGCTGGGCGAAGCGGCGGCCAATGCGATGTTCCATCGCCTCGACACCGGCAGCTTTCCCTTCCGCGAGATGGTGGTGCCGGTCGAGGTGATGCTGCGCGGCTCGACCCGACCACTGCTCGCGACGTGAGGGCCTGCGGCGGGCTAGAAGCCGCCGCTGACCCCGGCATTGAGCGACCAGGTTCGCTGTTCCGAGCCGAGCCCGCCCAACTCGCCGCCGAGATTGATCGCGGCGCTGGGGCTGACGTTGAGCCGGACGCCGGCCTGGACGCGGCCTTCGAGCCCGGTGGTCGTCGTGCCCTCGGCACCCTCGAAGCGGTAGTCGGCGAAGAGCCCGAAATAGGGGAGGAGGGACATGTCCTCGAGCAGCCATTGGCCCGAGAAGGTGACGCCGCCGCTGGCGGTGCCGTCGGAGAAGGCTTTGGCGGCATGGTCGGTGGCGAGGCTATCGGTCCAGCCCTCCTGGCTTTCCCACAGCGCCGTGACCCGGGCGGAAGGCGAGATCGTCAGGTTGTCGCTGAGCTCGAACTCGCCGGTAAGGCCGGAGGTGACGAGCCAGCGCGAGGCATCGAACTGGCCGGTCGCAGTCCCCGATGAGACTTCGTAGTCGAGCGCCGTGCCAACCAGCGCCGCATCGAGCATGCCGTCTTCGGAGAATTGCCAGGCGACATAGCCACCGGCCGACAACCCGCTGCCGCTCAACAGGCCATCCGTGCCGGCGGAATAGCTGAACGATTCCTGGCCTCCGATGATGCCTGCGATGAAATCTTCGCTGAGGCGGTAGCCGATACCGCCGGTGAGATTGAGCTGCTGGCCGCTGCCGCCACTCAGCAGCCCCGAGCCCTGCACATCGAGCCAGAGGCTCCATTGCTCGGCCGGGTTGAGCAAGCCCGGCCCGTCAAAGCCATCGAACGCATTGGTGACGGCGGCCTCGGGGGCATAGGCGAGGAAGGCGCTCTCGGCTCCGAGGCCGATATTGGCGGTGGGCCCGCCGTTGGCAAAACCGAGGGCGATGCCCTTCATGACGGCGCCGGTGATGGCGCGGCCGGAGGTTCTGATGACGATGGGGCTGAGCTGGTCCTGCACCAGTTCGGCATCGATACTGTCCTGCGGCGGACCATAGCGGAAAGCATAGCCGCCGCTGGTACCGCCGGGCGCGGTTACCGTCACGCTCACCGTGCCGCTGCCGGCAGGGGATGTCGCAGTGATCGAGGTGTCGCTGTTGACCGTAAAGCTCGTCGCCGGCGTCACGCCGAAGCTCACTGCGGTGGCTCCGGTAAACCCGGTGCCGGTCAGTGTCACGACAGTCCCGCCGGCCGCAGGCCCGTTGCCCGGGCTGATGCCGCTTGTCGCCGGAGTGGGGATGTAGCTATAGGGGGCCACTGCTCCCTGACAGGGGCAGTTGGGGGTGCCGGTGGGATTGTAGACGAAGACGTCAACGGTGCCGGTGCCCGGCGGCACGGTCGCCGTGATCTGCGTATTGCTGTCTACGGTAAAACTGGTCGCAAGCGTGCCTCCCTCGAACATACCTCCACCGAATTGGACCGCTGATGCGTCAGCAAACCAACTGCCGGTAATGACCACCACACTGCCGCCGGCTGCTGGGCCGGACGAAGGGCTTACGGAAGTAATTCCGGGCTGCGGGCCGTTGTTGTTAAAGCCGTAGGCCAAGGCTCCAGTCTGACCATTGACCGTGACGCTTACTTCGACAAACCCGGGGGCATGATGAGTAATTCCCCCAACCGTCTGGAGAGGCGAGGCCGGTGCTGTGACGGTGATGGATGTTGGATCATTGACCACGACGTTGGTCGCCGGGGTCGATCCAAAGAGCACGGTGGCGCCTGACAGAAAGCCGGTGCCGGTAATGGTGACGACCTCTCCGCCAACTCCGATCCCGTAAGGCGGAGAAACGCTGGTGACCGTTGGTTGAGCCAGCGCAGCGCCGGCCGCCGCTGTCCAGACGAGCGCCGCCACAACGACCAGAAGTGCGCGCTCGGCGGCGGCTGAAGCCGCCTGCTGATGCCAGTACCGCAATGATGCCCCCAAAGTCCCCGACGAAGCCGCTGCTGCCAAAGGCAAGCCGCAGTCCGACCCGCTACAATTGTCTCACGCTCCCCGGCCAAGAGTCCTGACGCCGGGGGCTCGGTTTCTGATCTCTTTCTGATATTGTGGTCAGAAGGGGCGAAACCGGGTGCGATCTGCTGTGGCAGGCGCCGGTTCGTGGACATGGGTGGCAAGGTGGTCCGGTTTGCCGGTTTTGAACTGGACCGCGAGCGGGCCGAGTTGCGCCGTGCCGACGGCACCGCCATCAGGCTCAGGCCCAAGACGCTCGAAATGCTGCAGCTGTTTGTCGCCAGCCCGGGACGGCTGCTGAGCAAAGCGGAGCTGATGGAAGCGGTCTGGCCGAACGTCCATGTCGGCGAGGACAGCCTGTTCCAGCGCATCAGGGAATTGCGATCGGCGCTGGGCGATGACGAGCGCCGGATGATCCGGCTGGTCTCGGGGCAGGGCTATGTGTTCGATGTCGAGCTCGCCGCGGCGGTGGCCGACGAAGCTGCGGTCAACGAGCGGGCCGTAGCGCCGCCGGTGCATCGGTTCAGGCTTTCGCCGCTGACCCTCGGCCTCCTCGCCGCGGCGGTGGTCATCGGCCTCGCCGCCGCCGGGTCGCTGCTGCTGGCGCCCGCGCGGCATGGCCCGACCAGCATTGCCGTGATGGCGTTCACCACATCAGGCGATGACGCCCGCCTCGCCGCCACCGCGGCCGGCGTCACCACCCGCCTCAGCGATGGCTTGGCCCGCATCGACAATATCGTGGCGGTCGCCGCGGACGGCGCCGATCTTGCTGCGGACTATGTGGTGAGCGGCGAGATCCGCCTCGTCGCCACCAGCTGGACGGCCGAGGCGCGGCTGATCGACAGCGCCACCCATGCGGTGCAATCGGTGACCTCGGTGACGGTCGAGATCGGCGATGCCGACCTGCCATTGCAGCAGGCGCGGCTCGCCGCGGGCATCGGCCATGTGCTGGCGCTGCGCCTCAACGCGCTGCTCAACGGCGATGCCGAAGCGGCCCGGCAGGACACCAAGGTGGTGATCGAGCAGGCCACGGCCTTTCTGACCCAGACCTCGCCGGAACGTTTTGGCGAGGCCGAGCAGATGCTACAGGCCGCCATCGTGGCCGACCCCGAAAATGTCGATCTCGCCGTCGCCCTGGCGGCGCTGCAGCTGCGCGGCATCCAGATGGTCTGGTACGCGCCGGCCGACGGCAAGGCAGCCGAAGCGAGCGCCAGGGCGACGCTGGAACGGGCGCTGCGGGTGAAACCCAGCAGCATCGCCGTGCTCGAGGCCTATTGCCGCTTCCTCAATGCCACCACCCGCTTCAGCGAGAGCCTCGTCGCCTGCGCCAAGGCGTTGAGCTTTGACCCCTGGAACGGCATCGCGCTCTACCATATCGGCCTCGCGCAACTGCAGCTCGGCCGCTTCGAGGATGCGCTCACGACCTTCAACCAGGCCGACCAGTTCGATACCCCGGCGGTCGGGCGCTGGACCTGGCTGCTCGGCGCCGGCTGGGTGAACCTGTTGATGGATCGCGACGCCGCCGCCATCGACTGGCTGCAGCGCTCCATCGCCATCACCCCGGCCTCGGGCCGCCCGATGATGCTGCTCGCCGCCGCCTACCAGCGCCTCGGCCGCCAGGCCGAAGCCGAAGCGACCCTGACCAAGGCCCTGACTCTCCGCCCCGGCACCACCGCCGTCAACGTTGCGCCGCCGACGACGGGGGCAAGCCCGGTGTTCCTGGCGGCGAGCGCGCGGGTTATCGCGGCGATGGTGGGTGCGGGGTTGCCGGAGCGGTAGGGCTGCCCGGCTACCCGGCAGAGTTTCAGAGTTTCGCGAAGGCCGAGGTGAAGCCCTTGAGGGAGAGCTGGAAGCCAACCGCTTCGCCGTTGGCCGCCTTGACCCCGAAGGTGACGAGGCCGCCGCCCTGCAGCGCCACCAGCAGGTCGGCCGTGAGCTCGAGCGTGGCATAGCTGCCGTTCTGGTCGGCAATGGTGATGGGCACCCGGGTGGGGGCGCCGGCATCGATCGATACGTCGACGCCTTGCTGCAGCAGGATGCCGTGCGGCAGGTTGATGCGCAGCAGCGCTGCCGCGTCGGGACTGGGCCGGTAGATCGTCGCCGCTATGATGCGCTGGTTGCTGTCTCGCGCGACCAGCGCCTGCGTCATGGTGCAGACGATGGTGTCGCGGCCAGCCTCGTTGGAGCAGTTGATCGCCCATGGCTGCGGGCTGTCGTTGGCGGGACCGATCTGCAGCGGTCCGGCGGCCACCGGCGCATCCTGCGCGCTGACAGGCCCCATGACGAGAGCTAGCAGCAGCAGACCGCCAAGCAAGCGGGAAGAACGCACGTGTCTCGCCACGCCGGTCAGAACTGCAGCCGCGCCTTCGCCGCCAGCCCGTACCCCTCGAGCTGGTCGGAGAAGCGGGTGTTGAGGGTTAGGGAGGCGTCGAACTGCGCGTTGTCGCCGAAGGGCCGCGAGACACCGATGCCGAGGCTCGCTTCCCCGACCAGCCCCTGGTTTTCCGACACGAGGTTCAGTTCGTTGCCGACCTGGTCGGTGAACACCGAGGTCGGGCCATCGGCAAAGTCGTTGTAGAGGGTGCCGGTGAGGAACGGGGTGATCGCGGTGAGCTGATCCTCGAGCAGGAAGATCTTGCTCAAGGTGCCGCCGATAAAGCCGACAAGGCTCAACGCGGCATCGGGGGCGAGGGTCTCGCCATTCTGGAACTCGAGCACCGAGGCGGTAGTCTGGCTCATCGAGAAGCCGGCCCGCGGGGTCAGGTCCACCTCGCCCAGCGTCAGGGCGTAGCTCGCCGAGCCGCTGAACGTGTAGCGATCGGTGTGGAGGTCGGCATCGACCAGGCCGTAGCTGGCGTTGGTGTTGTTGAACACGAAGTCGGTGGCGTCGTAGCGGGCCTGCAGCTCGGCGGCGAACTGATCCTTGGCGATGGCCGCATAGATGCCCCCGGAACCCTGCTGGAAGCTGGCCCCGGTGGTCGATGGCACGATGCCGTCGATCGACTGGGTGGTGGAGCCGGCGACAAAGCCGCCGAACGCGCCCAACGCTACGTCGATGCCGGAACTGCCGACATCGGCGCAGGCGACATCGACGCCGAACTGGCCGCCGCCGAAGCTGAGGCCAACCGTCGAAGAGCCAGCGGAAGAGCCGCTGTCGGTGAAGGTTTCGCCCGTCGCCGAAGCACTGCCGCCAAGGCCGCGCTGCCAGGCGCCGACGCCGCAATCGCTGCCGGGGACGTTGCCGATAAGCGTCCTGCCGTCGCGGCCCGGGGCATGATCGAGCATGGCGCCGATGGTCGACTGCGCCAGCGTCACCGCATCGGTGATGCCGCCCAATACGCCGAGGTCGGCTTCGGCGTGGACGTAGAGATCACCGCCATTGTCGATCAGGCTGAAGCTGACGAGGCCGGCCGGCGGCAGGCCGGTGGAGCTGAACGCGCCGTCATAGCTGGCGGCGTCATTCTGGACCACCAGTACGTCGGGGATCAGCCAGGCGCCGCCCAGATTGTCGAAGGCGTAAGTGGTGCTGGCGCCGGCTGCGACCGAAGCGACGTGCAGCCGGTCGGTGGCGCCGGTCTGGAGGTTAATGTCGAGGTTCACCGTGCCGGTGCCCGACAGCACGCCGGTGGTCAGCACATCGCCAGTGAGGTTGTTCCCGCCGAGCGAAACGACGCTGTTATTGGTTAGCGCGCCGATGGTTTCGCTGCCGCGCAGGTCGAAGAGGCCGCTGCCCGAGACATTGACCGCGGCGGTGTCGGAGATCGACGTGCCGTAGCCGATGAAGCTGCCGCCGGTGATATCAAGCTGCGATGTGCCGGTGAGCGAGCCGGTGACATCGAGCACGCCGGCTGCAACGGTGGTGATGCCGCCATAGCTGTTGCTGCCCGACAGGATGAACGTGCCGGAACCCGCTTTGGTGAGCCCGCCGCTGCCGGAGATGACTCCCGCGAACGTAGTGGAAGTATTGGCGCCGCCCGTCGAAAGCGTCTGGCCCAGCGCGACCTCTACATTGCCGCCGCTGGCGCCGCCGCCGGAGAGCGAGCCGATGGTCTCACTGTCGGTCACCACCAGGTTGACGCCGGCGGTGTTGTCGAGGACCACCGCGCCGGTATTGGAGATGGCGGCGCCGTTCTGCAGCTCGAGCGTGCCGCCGCTGACAGTGGTGGCGCCGGTATAGGTGTTGCTGCCCGAAAGCACCAGCGTGCCGCCGCCGGTCTTTTCGATCGGTCGGGCCCCGCCGGTCTCGGTGATATTGCCGGACTGCTCGGCGGCATCGCCGGTATCGACGTCGAGGGTGGTGTCGTTGCTGTTGAGCACGATGGCGCTCGCGACCACAGCACCGTTGGCGTAGTGGATCTCCGACCCGGTGGTGGTGATCTGCGCGATGTCGCTGGTGGTGACATTGCCCGAAAGGTTCAGCGTGCCGCCGAGCTGGATATCGCTGATGGCGCTCGTCAGGCTGAGCATGCCACCATCGATGTCGAGACTTGCGCCGGTATCCACCCGGACCGCGCCGGCAATGGTGCCGCCAGTGCCGGTGATGCTGTTGCTGCCACCGGTGAAGGTGATGGCGTTGGCGCCGCCTCCGCCACTCGCGACGCTGCCGGGGGTGGTCATCGCGATGTCGATGCCGGCGCCCGAGATGCCGGCGCCACCGGCGCCGGGGCTGCCAACACCGAAGCTAGAAAGGCCGCCCGCGCCGCCTTGCCCGCCAGTGACGGCCGCATTGACGTTCACCGTGCCGCCATTGCTGAGCACGATGGCAGCGCCGCCGCCGCCGCCGCTGCCGCCGTCGTAGTCCGCAGGGCCGCCGGCGCCGCCTTGCCCGCCAGTGACGGCCGCATCGACGTTCACCGTGCCGCCATTGCTGAGCACGATGGCGGCGCCACCGCCGCCGCCGCTGCCGCCGGTGATCGCAGGGCCGCCGGCGCCGCCTTGCCCGCCAGTGACGGCCGCATCGACGTTCACCGTGCCGCTATTGCTGAGCAAGATGGCAGCGCCGCCGCCGCCGCCGCCGCCGCCGGTGAAGCTCGCAAGGCCGCCCGCGCCACCTTGCCCGCCAGTGACGGCCGCATCGACGTTCACCGTGCCGCCATTGCTGAGCACGATGGCGGCGCCACCGCCGCCGCCGCTGCCGCCGATGACGTAGCCGCCACTGCCTGCGCCGCCATTGCCGCCGGTTGTGGCGGCGTTGACGTTCACGGTACCACCGGCGCCCTGCACCAGGCCGCTGGCGCCTGCCTCGCCGCCAAGGCCGAAGTCCTCACCGACGCCGCCGGCATTGCCGACGCCGCCGGTGAGGGCGCCGTTGATGGTGGTCGTGGTGGCGGTCGTGACATTGGCGCCGGCGCCGTTGGCGCCGCCGGTCACCGTGCCGGTGATGGTGAAGGTGCCGGTGCTGCCGAAGGAAACGCCGGCGGCGCCAAAGCCGCCGGTCACCGTGCCGCCGGCGATGAGGTTCGCCGCTCCGGTGACGACGATGGCGCTGGCGCCGTTGCCGCCGGTGGTGGATGCCCCGGTGGTGAGCGTGCCGGTGCCGCCGAAGATGATGCCGGCGCCGCCAATGGCGTCGTTGCCACCATTGCCGCCGCTGACCGCCGCGCTGGTGGTGATGGTACCGCCGTTCAGCGACACCACGCCGGCGCCGCCCGCGCCGCCGGGGCCCTGCGCAAACTGCGTATATCCGCCATCACCGCCATTGCCGCCCGTCACTATGGCATTGATGTTCGCAGTCGCTCCAGCCGCATTGCTGAACACCATGCCGGTGCCGCCGCTTCCACCGCCGCCGGCCGAAAGGAACGCGCTGCCGCCATTGCCGCCGTTGCCGCCGGTGGCGGTCTGACCGGTGTTGCCCAGGTTCCCCGTCCCGGTGATGACCACGCCATAGCCGCCGGCGCCGCCGCTGGCGCCGTCGCCACCGTCACCACCCTGGGCCGGTCCGGTCAACGTACTGAAATCGGCGCCGACAAAGCCGTGGGCTCCGCCGCCACCACCGCCGCTGGACGTGCCGTTGCCGCCATCGCCGCCGACGAACGTGCCCGGTGCCGGCGCCAGTCCGCCAGCACCGGCATTGCCCGGGAAACCGATCATGTCGCCGCCGGCGCCGCCAGTCTGGCCTGCACCACCACCGCCGGCTTCGGACATCAAGTCGCCATTACCGCCGGCCCCGCCCGCGCCGGTATTGGAATCCACGCCCCCGGCCGCGCCGCTGCCACCTTCGCCGCCGGCGGCGAAGGCGGTGCTGGTGCCGAGGGGGCCAGCGGCGAGGATCGCCAGCGACGCGATGGAAACGAGGAGCGTTCGCGTCAGGCCATGCAGGCGTTTGCCCTGCACGCCATGCATTGCCGGAAAGCGGTTCATCAAGTCGGCCCCCAAATCATGCGCGCACGGTAGACAGAAAGTCCGCCGGGGGCATGCCCACTAAACAGTAGGGGTAGGTCGAGATCGGTGGCCAGCCGAGCAGGCGGTCATTTTGCAGAACAGCGTGTGTTTTGCGATCGATGACTCGGCTCGTGTAACGGCCGGCCAGATAGCGCTCTTATAGATCCTGGCCATAGTTCCAGGTACTCAGGAAGACCGGATGTCCGCTTTGGGCGGTGTGGACGGGGTTCGCCTTAATTGACCAGCGTTTCGTAATAGTTGTCGAGCGACCACTTGCTGATGTCGAACCAGACCGGCAGCACTTTGATAACCTCGGAGAGAGGCATCATTGACGCCGAGATCATCCAGACGAGCGGTATCATCATGAAGATTCTGCCCAGCCTCGGCACGGCGTTGCCGGCGCCGGTTGGCTCAAGCGGGCTGAAACGTTGCCTCCGGCAGGCGCAGCCTTCCCATCCGAGCCGGTCCAGTCAAAGCAGACCCGGGAGCGCTTGCGGAGCTGACTTGCCAATGTTGCCTGCGGACGGGCTTTGGCTCTCGGCAAATCGGTGACTTATGGAGATACGAGGGTCCGGGCGACCTGCTGCATCGCAGGCAGGTTGTTCAACACCGGTCCGGTGAAACGGCGCCTGCTCCCATTCGCCCCCACCTCACCCCGCCTGCACCTGATAGTCCACTTGCGATCTCGTGCTGGGTGCCCGTGCCACGGGTCGGGTGCGCTAGCACGACTAACCCTTCTGCAATGCGCGTTGGAGGAGCGCGGTTGTATAGAACTCGTACGAGGCTGCCTTGTCCGGGAAATCGATCAGATGGACTGTGAAGCGGCAGGGAACTCCATTTTCGGGAAGGTTATCGGCGAAGAAGGATGAGTACGCCTCGGCATAGGCTTTCCGAAGGCGATCCTGCTCGGCGGCATATCCGGCGGGGTCGGCGAGGATGTTCGGGGTCTTCGGTTGGGCACCGAACGCATGCATCTCAATGAAATCGATATCCTCCAGAGACGAGCAGATTCCCGCCTCGACCAGCCACTTCTCCCAGCACCTGAAGACCAGTGCGACTTCCTGATGGGGATCCATCGACACGACTTCGCTGAGTCCCAATATGCCCTTCGCTGAGTAGCCACCTGTCAGACCAGCGAAATGAATCTTAAGGTCGCCATCCGTCTGTTCCTCGGTGACCAGCGCCGAGAGAACAGGTCGATCGCCTTCATAGTAATAGGTGAGTTTGCCACGCTTCCTGACATTGAATGCCATCGATAGTGTTCCTGGAGACTTGATTAGCTTGTCAGAACCTGTCGCAATCGAGCAGCAACGACAGCGGCCTCGTCGCTCGTCAGCGTCTGCGGATTCAGGGCTATGGCATTCGGTTCATCGGCTAGTGCAGATACCTCAATCCAGACATCGCCGTTCTTGAGTTCGTCAATTACCTGGTCGCGCGTCTTGCCGAAACCGGCATCGAGATGAACGATTGCGCGGGCGTGAGGTTGACCAGCTTCACTTGGGAAGCCGCGTTCCGTCGTCACTCCCGGGATCGCGGCGAGGTCTTCGATCCAGTTCTGGACGATCGCCTCGTAACCTTGGAGAATCGCGTCCTCGTCCCGATCCAGTGTGTACTGGACGGCGGCGAGCATTCCGGCGAGTTCTTCCTTTCCGACTTTCATGGGTCGACCGATGCCCTGCGTTGGCGGTGAAAGTCGGCGGCAACCTGCGATCAGTTCCCTGGTCCCAAGGACCAGACCGGCAGCTTGCGGCCCACGGATACCTTTGCCGCCACTGAAGACGACACCATCGCAGCCGAGGACCTTGGTGTAGTGCCAGAGACTCGAAACCGGTGGAATCTGGGCAGCGGCGTCAACCAGAACCGGGACGTGGTGTTTCCTGGCGATCGCGATGACATCCTCGATCGGCGGAGATTTCACTGCCAGCGCCCCGGCAAACCAGACCAGGCACGCTGTACGCCCGGTTATGGCCGACTCAAACGATTCGAGGGTGTCGTCGCACGCAACGATAGAGGCGCCGGTCTGGAGAATCGCAAAGTCGTAGCCGTTGCGCTGTGAAGTGAAAACGATCACTTCGTTCCTGGTGATGCCCTTGAGCATCGGATACGCCATCGGATCGGGTTCGTTCGGCGCTGCCATTAGAGTGGCGACCGAGAGCACGATCCCAGCTGCCGCACCTGAGGAAACGAATGCGGCATCATTCCGGGTGAGCTCGGCGATGCGGTCGCCGACCCGTGTTTGAAAGAGTGGCAGATCGATAAACGAGCCAGCAGCCGCACGCATTGCCTCGAGGACTTCCGCGGGCATGCGCGATCCACCAAGTCTGGTGAGTGTTGCTGACGCGTTGATGATCGGCTTGATGCCCAGGTCTTCGTAGATACTCACCCGCAGAGCCCCTCGCGAGAATTGTGAACCCATTCGTTGGGCGTCAGCCTACCCAATCGGGATGACTGCCGCATTCACCGATTTCTGCCCCAATGACGTGCTTGAGCACAAAGGCGATCTGCGCTTCAGTGAACTCGACGTCTTCCTGGAACTCTCCTGCTCCAGGCAGGGGATCATCGTGAAGGCCAGGTACCCGGCCATGGCACACAGCTGGCCATCCGGCAGGCGGAGGACGCCGCCGATGTCCGCTTTCCCTCTCACCCCACCTGCGGCAGCGCCAGGCAGAATTCAGGCTGTGGTTGAATCTGCGGCTCGCCCGACCCTCTACCCAGCCGGACGAGGGCAGGGCTCTCGCCGGGAGTATGGCCTATCGGCTGATGACGATCTCCCCGGCGGCGACGCGCTTGAAGAACGTTTGCAGCCCCTCGTGCTGCAGGTTCTCGACGTCGCCCGAGGCGACCAGGCCGATGGCGATATCGGCAAACGAGTCGATCAGGAACTGCGCCTCGAACGCCGGGCGCCTGGGTAGGGCCGCGATGATGCAATCGGCGCGCTTGGCCCGGTATTGCGTGCCATCGATCGCGAAGTCGATGATGACGCGGTGGAGATTGTCCTCGTAGGTGCGCGTCTTCGCGCCGCACGCGCTCAAGCCATCCGGCTTGCGGTCGCCAAGTGGCTCGTTGATCACCAGGCTGAAGCTGAAAAAGCTGCTGGTCGTATAATTGAACGTGCCGACCACGTTGAAATCCAGCTCGTTCGCTCCCTCCTTTTCGCCCTCGATCTCCGATTTCAGCAGCGAGTTGACGTTTACCGACCTGCCCACCTGGTGCGCGATATCCTCGAGCGTGCGGACGCTGTGTTCCGGGGTCGGCAGCGGTGGCGGTGGCTCCGGCATGGTCAAGGGCGCGAGGTTCACCACGCCACCGGTGAGCGCATAGAGGCAGGCGGGTACGCCACCGGACTTTTCACTGTCATTGTCGACCTCGCCGGCCAGACTGTTCAGGATGTACCGAGAGGCGTCTCTTTCAGGAAACAGGTTGGCGTAGGCCGTCAGGTAGCCAGCTTCCCCTATGAACGACATACTCGGCTTGTCGACGCTGCCGAAACGGTCGCCGCCGTCGGGGCAGCGGATGGCGTATTGCTGGTTCGTAGCAACCGGATCCTTGATCGAGCGCAGGACGAACTCCACGGCGGTGTGAGCCGATCGCCCATCGACCTCGTAGCTGAAGAGATCGACGCCGCGAGCCAGTTTCAGGGCGGTGCCGATCATCACCACATGGGCGGTGTTTCCCGAATTGTAATGCAGGCCCATGCCGCCGCGCTGGGTATCGATTGGCCAGCTGCCGTCCGGGCGCATGTCATGGATCGCCAGCTTGAACTCGTCGATCGCCGCCTGGACCGGCCGATCATCCCCGACCATCAGGCCCCAGATGAGAGCGGCATAGGTCCGCATATAGGCCTTGTTGTCGGAGCGATCCTTCCAGTGGCTGGCGCCCATTTCGGCCACGAGGCGGTTGAGCCATGGGCCGACGATCGTACGTTCCTCGGCGGAAAAGTCGGCAGCCACCTCCGCGGTGGCGCTGAGAATGGAGAGGATCGCAGCCATCATCTGGTAATCGACGGGCTGCGCGCCCCAGCTGACGTGGATGCCTTTGCCGAGCGCACCGGCGCGGGCCCATTCGATGACGCCCTGCTTGAGCTGGGTGCGCGCCACCGGATCGTCGGTGAGACGCAGGTAGGTGGTCAGCCGCCTGAACCAGGTGGCGGCGATGTCGATGTCGTGCTGTCGCTCGCCATAGGCTTCATCGAGCTTCACCACCGCGATGGGACGGGGAATGACCAGGCTGCCCGGGCCGCTCTGGCACTGGGCGGCGCCGCGCACCGCTGTGTAGGGCGATTTCCACGCTTCGGCGCCGAACTGGTCGGCGGTCAGCTTCGGCACGCCGAGGGGCGTACCCTCGCCATATGTCGGGTGCTCAAAGCACTCGGGAGCAGTGGTGTAGGCTTCCCAGAGCCGCTGCTGATCACGATCGGAGAGGATGCCGGCCGGCTCCGACGACAGGTCCAGCGTCACGATGCTCTGCGCCGCGGGGGTAGCGGCGAAAGCCGACACCGCCGAACACCACTCACCGGAATTCTCGGTGGTGAGCGTCTCGAGCGGCATCGCGGCGTTCCTCGCGAAGAGCGTCGCGGCATTGATCGTCCGCTTTCCCAGTGCGCCATCGACCGGCCCGGGATCAAAACCCAGTCGCGTCAACTGCTCCTGAACGCAGGCCACGTCGGCGCGGGCCGGCGAGGCAACGGCCAACCATGGCGCGAGCAGCAGCAGGATGAATGCGCGTCGCAGGAATGTTCTCATCGGTTCCCTCCCTGAAGCGGACCGGGCTGCCGAGGCGTTCTCGAGCCCCGAGCGACATGCCTGGTGGGGAAGGGACGCCGTCTTTCAACGATTGGCGTCACCCGTTCGGGTGAGGGGCTGGTCCATGCTGGTGCGAGAGGCGCTGCCTGGCGGCGTGAACACACTCCTCGAACCCGCGTTCTGCTATGGCAACGCGAGGGCAGTTGGTGCAAGTCTAGCACTCACGAAACGGTCGTGATTGCAGCATCATGGATATGGATACGCTGGTCGAGGGAATATACGAGGCGGCGGTCATTCCGGAATACTGGCCGCGCATCCTGGAGCAGATCGGCAGTCTCGCTGACGGAGACGCTGCATCGCTGATTGCCTTCGGCCACGATACAGGCCTGCGCTATGTTACCACGAAGAGCTATGAGGCGGCGTTTTCGGACTACGCCGCCAATGGCGCAAGCCTGCCCAATATCCGACCGCAGAGAAGCCTCGAGCGCATGCCGATGGCATTTGCGCATGACCTCGAGGTTTGTTCACAGACCGAGCTCGATGCTGATCCTATCTACATCCGGTTTATCAGGCCGTATGGATTCGGCTGGACTGCCGGTACCGCCGTCCCAGTGCCGAGTGGCGATCTGATTGTTTACGACGTGGCCAAATCCACCACCAGAGGCCCCTTCACCCGCGCAGCGATGGAGCGGCTCGATTCATGCCGCCCGCATCTGGCAAGGGCTGCGCTGCTGGCGCATCGACTGCGGATGCAGCAGGCCAGGGCGACGACCGAAGCCCTCGACATCCTGGGGCTGCCGGCGGCTGTGGTCGGGCGAAATCGCGCGGTCCTCGCAGCAAACGAGTCGTTGCTGGCGCTCGCACCGCGCGTGAAGATCGGAGCTTTCGACCGGATCTATCTGCGGGCCAAGGCAGCCGACGATCTCTTTGCCGCGGCACTGTCCAGCTCCAGCTTCAACGGCGTGCGATCGATCCCCCTGGCGGCGACTGAAAACGCGCCGGCGATCGTCGCTCATGTGGTCCCGATCCGACGCGCCGCCGGCGACATTTTTGCCCGCGCCGAGGTTCTGGTGCTCCTCACCCCGGTGACGGCCCCGTCGGCGCCCCTCACCGAAGTGCTGACCGGGCTCTTCGATCTGACGCCTGCCGAGGCGAAGGTCGCCCGCGGCATCTCGGTCGGCCGATCGGTCGAGCAACTCGCGGCTTCGCACGGCATCTCTCGCGAGACCATCCGCACCCAGCTCAAGTCGCTGATGATGAAGACCGGCACGAGCCGCCAGGCCGAGCTCGCAGTACTTTTGGGCGGCCTTCGACCGCTCTGAGAGGCGGCAGGGTATCGGGCGGACGACATCACATTGCGCGGGCCGGGTGATGACCAGCCCCTGCAACCGGGCGCCGGCGACCACATCGGAGAGGCCGCCTGGCCTTGGTGTGTCCGGTCAGCTGAAGGGGCTGATGCCGCTGAGGAGGACCGCGAGTTCGGCTTGCCGGGCGGTGCCGGTTTTCATCATCACCGCTTTGAGCTGGGTGCGGACGGTCTCCCGCGACACGTTGCTGGCCGCGGCGATGGTTTCGACGGATCTGCCCAGCGAAATGGCCTTGGCCACCCTCGCTTCGGCCGGCGTCAGGTCGAACAGACCCGTCAGCACCTCGGTGACCGGCGCGTTTGGGGCGGTCACCTGGGTGAACAGCAGGAGCATGTCGCCGCGGGCAAAGACATCGTTGGCCGAGCGGCGGATCGGGACCAGGTGGGCGACCACGGCAGGATGGGCTTCGGTCGCCGGCATCGGCAAGGAGCGAACGTTGTCGTGGTCGAGTTCGGCGAGCGCGCGGCCGAGCAGCCTGTCGGCGTGCGCCGTCGCCAGATGCAGCCGATCGAATGCGCCGATGGTCACGCGTGAATCGAACGCTCTGAGGGAGTCATTGGCCGAAAGGACGCGGCGGTCGCTCTGCAACACCGCGGCGGGGAGCCCCAGCGCGTCAAGCGCGTCGGTGGCGGCCCGTGCCGCCTTGAGGTTCAGCCGGTGCGCCAGCAAGGCGGCACGCGCCAGATGCGGACGGTAGAGGTCGAGCCGTTCCATGTCGGTGCGTCCGAACGGCTCGGTTCGTCTGGCAAAATCGAAAACCAGGATGTCGGCGGTCGGCACCGGGATGAGCGTGCCGCCGGTCCAGCGAATGGCGTGCGGATAGATGAAGTCGCGATACACCGGGTCGGTATCGAGCTCGGATTGGGTGAACAGTTCGAGGTCGTGCTGGAAGCCGACATGCCCGCTCGCAAGGGCCCGCCTTGGTCGCTGGTTGTCATAGCGGCCGGCATCTCCTCGCGAGGCAAAGCTCTCGAATACCGGGAGGTAGCTGGGGGTCGCGGTGAACCGCATGCGCTGCTGGGGGTCGAAGACGAGCAGGCCGGATCCGCTGGCGCCGACCACCTGGCTCAGGTGGCCCAGCACATCGGGCCAAAGCTCCGGGATGGCGGCCGCCTCGTAGATCTCGTCAACGATTTGCTGATCAGCCTGCATCTGGCGTCTCGGGTCGACCACATGCCAACTACTCCTTCGGCAGGTCGAAGGCAAACTCAGCCTCGAACGGCTCAACCTCGGTTCGTCCCGACGACCCGCCGGCCGTTATCGCGGGGATGGCACGACGGGTGGTTCAACTCATCGGTGAGGTGATCTAGAAGGCATGAACCAGCGCTTCCGTCAGCGGTTGACCGGCCGTCGGGCGGAAAAGTGCGATAGAGAGAGCCATGACACTGCTGCGCGACCTGAGCATGAGTGACATCGTATCGCGGATCGGCGCGGTGCTGGTCTACGCCTGGCTGCAGGGCTTGTTGCTGGCGGGCCTGGCGCGCCTGCTTGGCGATCGGCGGCCGCAATTCGATGGCCGGTTATCAGCCAATCCGTTCGCGCAGCTGTCGCTTTGGGGGCTCGCCATCGGCGTGCTGTTCGCGATGAGCTGGGTGCGGCCGCTGCGCTATGAGGTGGCGAGCAACCGGCTGGGCGGCTGGGGCGTCGCGGTGGTGGTGCTGGGCGGGCTCATTGGCATGGCCCTGCTGGTGCCGGCGGCCGACCTGCTACGGCCGCTGGCGCTGCTGCTGCCGCAGAGCGGCGCCTATGTGGTGCTCTATGTGATTGGCCAGTTTCAACTGGTGACGGCCGGATCGGTGCTGCTGAACCTCTTGCCGATCCCGGGGCTTGCCACCGGAGCCATCTGGCAGGCGGTGCGGCCGGAACAGGGACGCCGGCTGCCGCGCTACCAGTCGCTCGGCCTCGCAGCGGTCACGGCCGCGGTGGTGGCGGGGCTGATCCCCAGCCTCGGCGCAGCGGTGCTGCCGTATCTGAGTTTGACGGGCAGGGCGTAGCGGGCACCGGCGGTGCGGTAATCCTCCCCCGCGTGGCGGGGGAGGGGGACCAGCGAAGCTGGTGGAGGG